>Ga0209671_1004812_pt1 | contig 13500 bp, 14 predicted proteins | sample WorMetHERISLAND2_2_FD_187401 | JGI IMG/M metagenome (GOLD analysis project Ga0209671, IMG submission 187401) | Marine gutless worms symbiont microbial communities from Max Planck institute for Marine Microbiology, Germany - Olavius geniculatus... | ecosystem: Host-associated > Annelida >... | reverse complement strand
TGAGTTACTGCAGAAGTCTGCGGTTGAACATCTGACAGCATATCGTCAACTTGTGGCACAAGACTTTGTTTCTGTGGTCACGATTGTCACAACAGACGTCAAGGCACTGTACACGTACAAACATGGCAACTATCAGCAGTGTTTACAGTTGTCTACACAGAACGTTCACACGCTGTTGTATGCTCGTCGCATGCACCACTTTGTTTCAACATATCCGGAGTTCATTCAGTTGATGGACGATGACATTGTCGCACTGACTGCACTGACACTGATTGTCGATTCTAAGTGCCGTGAGAATTCCCTTGGTAGCTGCATCAGTCAGCTGACTCTGTCGCTGTATCTGATGACTCAGTGTCAGTTGAAGCTACATCACTCAGTGATGTCACTTTTTCAGACAGTCGACTACATCAAAGTCGCTCAGAGAAGACACACATCTGATAGAACTCTGGACCTGTTAACACTGAAGTTGACTGAACGTAAACTCGAAGTGTACATGAATGCATTACTATAAGACGTTTCCATCTGATCAGATGTCTATATACCTTGTATGTCTATATACACAACACAGAAACTACGGCCGGCCAGACTTAGCAACTGTTGATCGTGTTGTCAGCAACGGATGTGACGTGGTTGGTGTGGCACATCATCAGTGTAAACAACACGAATGGATGGGCAAGACTCAGCACAGACTGTCATTCTCACGAGCTGAAATTGTACTGAAAACAGCTGGATGCCAGTGCAGCAGATTGTCTATCACATGTTACGATATTTCGTAAAGACCGAGGAATTAACAGACTGCGCTGACAGCTCTGGAGCAAAATTACTGAGCAACTATCACATTAAAACTCTGATGTTATGGGCTTCTGAAATCAAATCAAGCAGTTGGTGGACTGATGATGTAGACCTTCTTAGAATATGTGTCCATCTACTGCATACTCTAGCTCACTGGCTGATTTATGTACATTGTCCACATTATTTTATCAACTGTGGTAATTTAATTGACAGCTCATTTAGGCTGACAAATATAAGAGATCGGTTGACTTTAGTAGATGAGACGTGGTTATCAGAGTGGTTTGTACGCAATTACATACACAAATGTTTACAGGTCAATGACTGTCCACAAAACATTTCACGGTTATTTGATGACGTCACTACGAGGTCAAAACTACAGAATGGAGTTTCAGCGCTTGTTGCCTGGAGACAGAACATATCACTCATGGACTTCTGGGAAGAGTGTGCTTATGCAGAGCTTGCCATTTCATCGTGTATCCCTCTGACCGCACGATCATGCATTTGTTGAATGACTCAATGGACAGCAATCGACTCTTGTTTTTCTGTTTACTTCCGAGCAGTAGCATTTCTACACATTGCAGCTAAATCAGTAAAACATGGTCTCAAACACAAGCTGATGGATATCTTAGCGACAGTATGCGGACTGCAGTTTGCTGACATTCGACGTAACTCCTATCATTCCACCAGTGTGTTGTCACTGAACTTAGCTGCCAAGTTGATGAAAGTTGTGGCAAATAAATCGCTCAGCACCATGTCACTGTTAGAGATCGAACTGTCCAAAGCGTACCTGCACAGAGCATTAAGACGTAAAGACTCTGACAGCGACTCCATCTACTGGTGACTAGGCCACAAGATCACTCACAGTGCAGTTCGCATGTTGTACAATGTGGAATTTTAGCCAAGATTGACAATGAAGTTGACAGTATGATAGGCTTGGCAGAGTTGTACCAAAGCATACGAACTGCTGTGTTGAAACAACAGCGACAACCACAACTTGTATCCATACTTACAACTGAATTATTTGCACACTATTTGCGTATCAAGTGTCAGTCAGCAACAGCGTGTTGCCAGTTTGTGCAAATGCCATCAGAGACTGGTGAATTCAAACGGTATAGAGCTTGTACTAGTGATACTCCACAGCTGTTTATCGGCGATGTGCTTCTGTTTCTCTCAGTAAGTCGGCTGTTAAAACGTCGACACAAATCATTTTGGCTAAACTCTGAGCGTTCAGTGATAAACAAAAATAAATGTCATCCATCAGATCTAGTTGAGTTACTGCAGAAGTCTGCAGTTGAACATCTGACAGCATATCGTCAGCTTCTGGCACAAGAATTTAGTTCTTTGGCCACGACTGTCACAACAGACTTTGAGGCGCTGTACATGTACAAATATGGTGACTATCAGCAGTGTTTACAGTTGTGTACACAGAATGTACACACGCTGTTGTATGCTCGTCACATGCACCATTTTGTTACGACATTTCCTCTGTTAATTCAGTTGACGGATGATGACATTGTCTCACTGACTGCACTAACACTGCTTGTCAATACTAAGTGCAGAGATTGGATGGGCTCTGTCTGCATCTTCCAGGTGACCCTGTTGCTGTATCTAATGACTCAGTGTCAGTTGAGGCTACAACACCCAGTGGCGTCACTAGCTCAAACACTCGACTACATCAAAGTCGCTCAGAGAAGAGTCCCAGTTGATAATACTCTGGACCTGTTAACACTGAAGTTGACTGAACGTAAACTCAAAGTGTACATGAATGCATTACCACCTTTTCAGCGCAGATTTTTTCAGCTCCCTCGGCAGTAGTATCTTAGTAGTAGTCATAGTAGTACCGGGCCTGGAAGAACGGAAGGCTGGGCTGACCTCAGTGATGGTTTACCTGTCCGAAGACAGTCAGGCATCCAAGTAGTAACAGTTTGATAGCAACCCAACAGAGAGTCAAATCCACGACCTGACGACTGTAAGTCCAATGTCCTACTGTTATGTCACCAAGCCACCAGTGCCGACATGATGTGCCTAGCTACGCACTGAAATGCACATGCTAGACCCTGACGTTTGACCTTTTACAACTGAAAAATAGCACATCGGTTACTCCTGTCCCGTGCAATGTTTACACTAATTTTGGTTTTTATAATAATAATAATAATCAACTATGATATCTTGGTGTATTTATTGTGCGTTCTGTCAAAGTCAAGTGTTCGCTGGATCATTCTAGAAGAAATTTCTATCATTCATCTAACTCGATATTTGGCAAGGTTGGTAGAGCCGCTTCCGAGGAAGTGGTTCTTCACCTAATCAAAAACAGAGTGCTTACCTATGTTACTGTACGAACTCAAAGTTTGCTCCCTAACATAAGCTGACCAGCGTTCACTCGACTTTGCAGTCATACGTTTTTTAATGAAACTATTCTGCACTTCGAACATGGTAATAATTAATGCATGTTTAGGTTACTTTGACTTTAGACTTCCAAGTGAGTTGTTGCTCAAAAGGTACGAGAAATACTTAGCAAAAAGGGTTTGTCATATTTATTGCTGTTGATGCGTGTTGCTGTCGGTGGGCTTATTATGTTCCGTGTGAAAGTACAAAATATTCAGCTATATATGAACTGCATGAACTGTAATTAGTTAATTTTTTTCTTTTATTTTGTATTTGCTTGCTACCTCTCATGGTGAATAAAAATGTATATATAATAAACTACTTTGTATAGCATCAGTGTGTCGATTGACTTGAGTGGCGCTGAACGGACAGTTACAGTTGTGCTATACAACTAGAGCAAAGCCTAAAAGCCTGACGGAAAAAAGCTTTTAAACCATGCTTGAACAGAACTAGAGGGCTACAACATAAAGTGTCAGTGTTAGGAGAGTTCCGAATGGCAAGAGCAGAGCATCGAAACGTGCGGTCGGCAAAGTGAGTTCTAGTAGTCGATCTGTGATGCAGCGGTATGCTTCCAATTCGGGCACTAGCTGACATTGTGCACTTTAAATAGTCTACTTACTTATTTACTTGACAGTGAGATGAGCACTGACCCTACAGCCACGGAGAAGAAGAAGATAACGCATAGACAGCTAGGTCCTTTGCAAAGAAGCTCATCCCATTTTGGCAGCTTAAGAGACCGAGAAAAACAAAAAAAAGGATGAGAGAAAATATAAAAGAAAAAAAACAATGGAAAAAAAGATACACAACCTCTCCAATTTTCAAAACCTGACTGCATCCGCAAATACAAAAGTTGATGCAAAGTTAACAGAACCTTCAACACAGAGAAACTGTCAATGAATAACAGCAGCGCTGACTGCAACAAAAGCTGAAGAACGTTTAGCACAGTATCAATTAGTTTACTGACTTACACACACTTACTTACTTACTTAATTACGTCATGCAAGTGTTTCTAAAGTCAAGATGTAACCTTTCATACGGAAGAATTTCCACTGAATGGCAACATTGGCTGAGACATAAACTGATGAAGAATGTTCATCACAGTATCAATCCCAGTGGCTTCTATCCCCCCAAATAATCAAAATCAGAATCATAATCAAAATCTGGCTTAAGTTCCCCCCCACGTTCTGCTCCTTCCACCCCCACTCCCAGGGTCCAGACACAGAGCAGCCGCCAAACTGTTTGTGGGGCAGTTTGAGCTAAAGACAACGCTTCTGGCGATAGCAATTTTGCACACACCCTTAACAAAACTTTCCCCCTATTTTTCACTGGGCGCAAGCCACATCCATCAGGTATAGGGATAAAAGACCCTGCGTCAATCCTTACTTATTTACTTACGTCACACAAAGTGTTTTTAATGCGCAAATTGTAACCTTCGATACAGAGAAACTTCCACTGAACTGCGGTCGCAGCAGTGCTAGTGGCAGATGGTACAGAGATCAGGGCAGTTGTGGTTGCTGCAGTGACTGGCGGTGAACGTTTCATAGCACCAGCAGTAGCAGCAGCAGTAGTGTCTGTTTGGCCAGCCGTTGCTTCGGACTGAGTCAAAGCCAACAGTTCCTGACGAGACAACGAACGACCAAGACGCACCGATATCACATCCGTCTGAAACCTGACAATACCGTAGTACCACACTGCTAGCATTACATATGACACGAAACAACAGTCAGTTTATACTAGACATTTGTTCTAACTTATAAATTACCGTCTTTTCATACATGACATTTTGACCTGACTGGTAATTTGCATCGTCTGCATACAGAATGTAGGTATGACACATGCACTAAATAGTTACTGACTTACTAGTTTACTTAGGGCCGGTTTCTGGATCTTTTAGTTAACTGATCAGTTAGCAAACCGTCTGTTAACTGTAACTCGCTAGTTAAGTTTGTGCGCGTTTCTGAACAAAATCTGACTGGCTGTCAGCTAACTGAGCGGTAAACTATAGTTGCTTAGCAACGATGCACACAACACTTATCACTTCCGCCTAGCCACTAGGCCGTGGCCTAGCACAGGCGGGCATCATGAATATTAATGAGTGCAAGCGCTCCTCAGCCAAGCCAGCCAAGGCCTAGGACAGCCATTTTGTCTTTTCATCAATGGATTTTGTAGTAAAATTTGTAGCAGCAAATGTCTCCTCATGCGTTTTGAAGACAATGCTAGATACGGTAAAATCGTTTTATAGTATCACATTCTTCAATTAACTGCTTGCAAAATGGCACAAAAGTTGCGTTAAATACGATAACTACGATCGACGGTTAGCTAACTGCCAGTTAACCAGTTAAATTTTTGGCCATTTTGACCATTGGTTAGTGCAACGGGAAACGCGAGTTATGCAAATCAGTCAGTTAACACTAACTTGACCGGCTAGTTAAGATCCAGAAACCGGCCCTTAGTTAGCTATGATTCTAGTAAAACAATAACGGTTAGTAGGAAAAAAAGAGAAAATGTGTGACTAACTTAAAGTCGTGAGCAAAGTAACGTAGAAAGCCGACAAAAAGTTGTCCGACGGACTCGCGATTTGGCGATGTGTATGGAGCTAAAGGTTTGTTGAGCGTCAACGCCCGGATGTCCTGCGACGCATCAAACCTGTGCTGGAATACACACGTATAGCATATACAGCAACATACAAAATAACTTTACCATCGGTGACCGATCAGGCGTTTCCAGTCGCTCGGACAAAAAGTTACAGAATGTATGTGAGGGCTTACACACAAGGCACCAGTAAATCCACAGCAACAGAGCAAAACAAGTCAGCAGTTTCAGACCACGCCATCTCTCTCAACCAGGCCACGACTTGGACTGCCCCTAGGTGAATGACAGAGGAAGCAACAGGATGGACCAGTGTATCAGGGAAGCAACACACATCGGGGGAAAAACAAGACAAGTTGATAAACCGAGATAAGGGGTCCTAACAACTTCCACACATCTACAATTACTTACTGTCCACTGCAGCGACACCTGGTGAACAGTCATTCCAATGAAGGCAGCAGCGGTTGCCGAAATGTCAACTAAAACAATTATAAACATTGTACTTTGAGAAAATTTTATAACTTATGTTTCCATTGGCAGCTACCGATTGCAATCCCAGGGTTGATTTCTTAATCTCTGGATTCAGGATTAAGAAATTTGTAATCCCAAGATCTCGTTTTTGGGTTACAGATTAACCGCTATTTTGTATCCCCATATTATCCATACTGTGGCACATAGCTATTCTTCCACGCATATAATGCAGGATAGTAAAAATTAGTAAGCCTTCAGATACAGAGACTTGGAAGTGACTGCGACTGTCATGCAACCTACAATTCACAGCAAAGTCTCTTGTGTGAATGAAAGACAGACAGAATTGTTATTTTATCATCTGTAACAGTTGACAATGTATTAGTTTAACAATATTTTCATGATCTAAAAAACCCAGGATTGGGATGCCCCCCCTGCCATTAATCACGGGACTCGGGATTAACAAAAATGACCAGAAACCTGGGACTGCAAACATTAGTGGCAGCAACTCAAGTGTGGAACGGTCTACCACTTGCAGCAAAAGCCATCAACTCACTTCTGCAGTTTCAATGAGAGTCAGTTCTGGACTGATTGAAAGCCACCGTGATTCATGAACTGCAGCTTGCGGACAGTCTTTATACTGAGTTGCACCGAATTGTTCAGCTTAATATATTAACATTTATCACAGAGATATAAAAAACCTAAGGGTGTGTTTTTTTCTGAACACAGTGTACAGTGCCCCCAATCAATCAATCAAAACACATCTGTGTAGTTCAATACCATGCCGTTTGTTGCAAAAAAAATCAAAGGTGCATTAACAAATACTGTCACTGTTCTTATTATGACACAACTAATTATCCAAAAGACATGAACAAATCAGCATTTAGCATTTACCGGGTATTTCATCTGTAGGACAGGGAGCAGAGCCGGCTTGCAACCACCTACAACACATTGCTACACAGTCAGTAAGCAATATGAAAGTGTAAAGTATCAGAAGAAAGACCAAAGTAATTTGGCATATGTTATTTATTTATTTTTATTTATTTAATTTTATTTAATTTAATGACAAAGGGCCGCAGCCACTAACATGCCAAAATAACATAACAGTATACATCAATGAATGTCACTGATAATACAATACAACAATAGGCCTAGGTCTGCTAGAAAAAATAAACTTTGCAATAACTAGCCAAGAACGTGGAAGTAATAGATCGTTTAAAGCTATTTATGTGGAATCTCTGTAGCAATTCAACCCAACTCCTTGTTTCCAGAGATGTTAAAGCCTCGAGGTTGAAGCGGTCTCGAGGCCAAAATTTTGGCCTCAGCCTTGGTCTCAAACATTTGGCCTCGGCTTGGCCTCAGTCTGATTGTCCTGGCCTTGTTAATATGTCCGTTGCTGTTTTTGCGGCACTAGTTTTTCTGAAGTGTAAAGAATGACATTTGATTTGACATGTGACCAGCACGATATATGTACATGTGTAGTGAGAGCTTGACATCTAAACTTTGTGAGCTTTGACATCGCAGCTTGCGCACTGTATCATCAGCAGCATCATCATTATCGTCATCATCATCACTATCGTTTTTTTTTTATATTTTGCTTGAGTTTGAAAAAAATAACAACAACCAGTAGTTGAATTTTGCTGTTTTCATGGTCATTCCAGATGATTACCCATGAAAATGAATTGAAATTCATTGCTTGATTTGAAATCATTTGGAGTGAATAATCAAAAGAAAACAGTTAATCAGTACAGGCCTGTAAAAATTGAACTGTATGTTGTCATTGTCCACCATCATTTGGTATTTTTTATTCCTAAGTTTGCACGACCGTGGCCGTGATCTCGAAAAATTAGTCTCGGCCTCGGCCTAGGCCTAGAAGCCCTGGCCTCGGCCGCGGTCTCATAGTGGTCTCGACCTCGGACTCAAAATTTTGGCCTCGTTTAACATCTCAGCTTGCTTGTATTTAAAACTTGAAAGCATAAAACTGCTATAAAATGGCTCCAGTTTGTGACTGCATGATTTTGTTGGGGGTTCACCTCCAAAATCCCCTCTTACCCTGAGAATCCCCACCTAACGCAATGTGTCAGCGAACCACATGAGTTCGCCTGCCAAATGACATCTAAATCAACAACAAATTTTCAATAAAAGCTGTTTTCCGATGAATTTAAGTAACTTATTAAGACATCTAAATCCATTCAACAGTTTAAGCAGGGGACACGAATGTAACAGATGACAGAAAGACAGACCAAGATATGGAGAAATGTGTAGCAATAAGCAAAACTGCTCGCACTGCAAAAATGATTTAACGTAAAATTGTGATGAAGCTCCAACAATGCATTGCACCGATTTCATTACCGGCCAACTTATATTTGAAAACTGTGTTGCAGCAGTTACAGTAAGCTTAGAATCCGCTACCATACACACAACTACAGAACTTTTGGCTGACCATACCAACACTCATATGCTTATGGTACAAGCTGTCATCTGTCATGTGTATTGTGGCTAAATGGTATGTCGTCGTGGGACAACAAAGGTACATTGGATAGGGCGATGACGAGTTGCTATAGGCAGTTAATGTAACCATGCTGTAATTATGAATGCAAAGTTGCTGCCTGCAGCCATCACCCACGTGCGCCAAATTACCGTACTGTATCCTAATGTTGACTGTAGTGTGCTGAGTGGCAAAATTTTGCAGCAGTGTAGCCAGCTACTACAGGAAATAAGCCATGTGACCAAAAGTGGCAATAGTAATAAATTCAAGATGGCGTCGGCCGCCATCTTGAATTTAGTTTATCACCCATGGTTCGCCTGCTATTGCATATATGTGCACAAAATTTGGCAAGTGGACTCATTTGGACTCTGTGTTGCCACACTGTGATCCCAGGTGGCTTCCATTAAAAGCTATGACACCACCTTTAACCTTTTCGATATAATCACCATAGCGTGTATGGAGCTGTAGTCAGTCCGGGAAATAGTTTCCACGACCGGAAGTCAAATGCTGGCCTTCAGACATGGGTGGTATGGTCAGCCTTCTTTAGCGGCAGCTGGGCTTCTTGTGAAAATAGAGGCCGGCACATTTATCAACAACAGTGGCAATAACGATATGTTCTGTGTGAACGTGTATACAAACTGTTAAACTGTACATGAACTGTATGAACTGTAATTAGCTAAGTTTCTCTTCTATTTTATATTTGTATTTAAAGCTTATTTGTATTTAAATTGCTGCCTTTCGTGGTGAATAAAAATGTACAAAATAACGCTACGTACACTGTAGATAGTGTATGACCATGAGAACAAGCGAGTAGCTGGATACAGTTCCCTGACTGGCATCATTGATGCCTTGCACCTTGGCCCAGTGCTTTATGAACAAAACCAACGGCGATAACCTCCAGTCCACTACACAGACATTCGAACACAGTAGCTCACTTACATAGACATACTAAAAACATACAAAGACACAGACATACAGACATACCGTAAAACTGCTAATAAAAGCCCCCGGCTTCTATCAGAACATTTGACTTAGACGTCCAGGTTCTATTGGAGACCCGGCTTTTATTTGAGACCCAGCTTCTATTAAAACATTGTCAACCTGGCATACTAGGGTAATACACTTATTCTATGGTTAGTGTGCGCAATAGTATTAGTACAGTAAAATCTAGAGCGAGTGTGTAAGACTATTATACATAAAAAATTGCAAACAGTTTATTTAATGTTGTATAAGCGATGATGCAAAACAGCAAAAATCCAACAGTATAAGCACGAAGTAATGTATTAGCTTAGACATTTAATCTGTCCTCAGTAGCCAGATAAAAATGTCTAAGCTAATACATAATGCTCGCGCTTATACTTTATGGAATGAACATCTAAATGATGCTCAGAAGTACACTTTTCGTGCACAAAAGCAGCTACTGCTTTCAGTGCATCTTAGCCATCACAGTTCTGTCCGTCCGTCTGTCCGTCCGTCCGTCCGTCCGTCCGTCCGTCCGTCCGTCTGTCACATGGGTGGATCAGTCAAAAACGGTGCAAGATAGGATCACCAAACCTTCACCTTCGACTGCCTAGAAGACTCCAATTTCAGGAACCGTAAAGCTATTCATAAATTTGAAGACGATCACCCTAAACAAGGGCGCTAAATGAGAAAGAGGTAAGAAAAATATGCGATTTTTGGCGAATAAGTCACTGTTATCTCAATAACGGTGTGAGGTAGGCTTAAGTTACTATTAATCACTAATAGGAAGTCATATGCTGGCTCTCTGTTGCTGCCAAATTCAATGACCTTGGATGACCTTGAAGGCCAAAATGGGATTTTTATGAATTTTTTGACGATTTCAAACTGCAGAATACATTTCAAGAGCGAATTGCACCAAAACCAATTGAGATAAACATAGAAAAGCATTGAACGTAGATTTCAACGGTTTGAGTCTTGATTTTCTACGATCAAGGAATTCTGCGCACGAGAACATCAAGTAGCGGTACCCCCGTAAAAGTCGTTATTTTACCGTTGTTGGCCAGTCTTTCGTGAAAATGGTTGCAGATAGGCATGGACATGCTGCCTACCACAACAAGCACTAGTGACGAGCTTTTCAGTCTTATCAACATCGATGACTTTGAAAGACCTTGAACTTCCAAATAAGGGGTTTTATTGTTTTTTTGGTGATTTTTGGCTGCAGCGCACACTCCAAGAATGAACTGTGATGAAATGGCTGGAGATAGATTGACAGTTTGCGAACAAAAACTGCTATAGGCTCCCACGCATCTCGTGAGCATTAGCTGAAATTTCTTGTTTTGTGGACTGATAAACCATCTCAGTTTGTAACCAGGCACCCTAGTCAACTCAGCCTTCTGTCCTTTATGGTATGATTAAATGTGTACATGTACAGACTGGTGGATGTCTGTGCTGGAGACTCTGTTCAAACTGTGAATACCGTAAAACTGCTAATACAACCTTAGCCAGGGCTCGTATAGCAGCCGGGTCTCTAATACAAGCCAAGGGTCTGAGACTGATTTTTAATAGAAGCTGGGTCTCAAATAAAAACTGGGTCCCTAATATAAGCCGGGTCTCTAGTATAAGTTGGACGTCCAAATCGTTGCTATTATAAGTGTATTAGCAGTTCGTCAAGTAATCTGCTGGGGAGTGATTTTTAGCCTGGTGGATCTTTTCTGTGGCATTAGGTATTGTCCACTTCAGGCAGCAGCATATTAAACAAAGTGCTAAGGAGCCTCAGCCTTCTCCCAAACAGGGCCCGAGCCTGTATTCACTGCAGGCCCCATGATTTTGTATTAAAAGAACTAGTATGCCAAACTGCAGTTCTAAATGCATGTTCGTGCAGTAAAATTAAACGATGTCTACACCCACTAAATGCCTTTTCCGATTCTTTCTACACCCCTCCCCATAATGCCCAGCCTGCTCTCGGCCTTTTATCTCATTGTATCAGCCATTTGGATATCTGAAGTCTATACTCTAACCCATAAACGCATGCTAAAACCTTTCTTTGCCAAAACGTTTGTGTTCATGCGTAACATCTTTGGTTTTCGTCTTGATGGCTTCAATGATTGTGGACTCGATCTTGGTCTCCAGAGTTGGATCACATTAACACTAATGCAAACAAAGCAAACAGACAAACTTACGACAGGAGTAAGAGTTGAGTAGATGTGTGTTGCGAATACCGACGGCGTTGTTTATGTTCAAGTCGCATTCAATGCCACTGCAACAGAAAGCATGCCATGTCTAACCAGTTGCAAACAGATGTGTGAAAGTCTACAAGGTGTGACAAAAAAGTAGACTCCAAAAGTTTTTCGCTGTTTTCGCAGCAACCGTTTGGAATTTTAATTTGAAATTTTAATTTAAAATTTTACAGATTTACTTACTGAAATCTTTTACATCTAACAATCAAATAAAAATTGATTCTCTTAAAAAACAACAAAGTTATAGACTTTTTAACATGACCACCTACCGATTTTTCAGCATTCAAAAATGTTCCGGCTACAACACCAATTTAATAACATCGTAAAAACAACACAGATTAATAATGATCAAATGCCAAAATTTCAATTGTGACTGTAAATGTTCGAAGTGTCCGTCGAAAACTCCAACATAAACCTTCAGTCGCTATGAGAAATCTTTCACAGCTTTGTCGATCGGACTTTGTGGCAGGTTGCCCCAGATAACCCAAAGTGCTTGCTTGAGTTCAGCGATTGTCTTCAATGTTGTTTTAAGCTTGCAGTAAGCCTCCAACATTGCAAACCACACACGATAGTCCACTGGGTTCATATCCAGCGAATTTGGAGGCCTTTGGTGATGAAATCTGGGCAGTGGGCAAATGGCCTGCAGCCAGTTCTGTGCACTGCACTATAAAATATACGCTAATTGACTGATAAAAATCAATTAAAGCACTAACGAACAATTTACCTGATTTTGTCGATGAATTTGAGTATTGGCACTCGAGCATGAATCAACCGCAAACTGCGTAAAAATTCTACAACAAAACAAAGCACAGAAATATAATGATTACAGCTGTCAAATTAATGCATTAATTAAAGCATGAATGCGTTAATAAATTAATATGCGTTAAAAAAATTAACATGCACTACAAAAATTAATGCACACACATAAATTTATGTTAATTTACTAAAGTCCATGAAACAAAAGTTCCAATTTTCCATTAAACTGCAGTTATTTTACAATCGAATGAATTCAAGTAACTAAACTCTAGATGCCATTCCATCACTACTGTAAATAAATAATTATTTTGACGACAGACTAATAGATTTATATGCTAGCAATGATGGCAGTTATTGTTGATTATATGTTAAAAATGTGTCTTTTACTTTCTATATTCTTCCCTCGGGGCCTCCCAAATGCCACGGGACCCAAAGTAACTTACCTCTTGACGAGCCTGGGTGCATTAATTAATGCACTTAAAAAATTAACGCTTCGACAACTCTAATAATGATAGAAACAAATGATGAGCATTACATATGAAAATGTAGTTCAAAATGACTCCTGTCAAAAAAATTTCTAAATGTGTAAAAAATCCAAAAAATGTCACCATAAAAATTACCAGCAAAAACTAACCGTTAATAAATATGAGAAGAAAGGTATCTAGAAACAAAAGCAAAGCATCTCAAATGTCACAACTTAACGGCCCTATAGCAATGTCATTAGTATTATTATTTTGTTGTACCCATCGTAGCAAACATCCCGAGGGTTAAAAATAGAATTTAAGTACACAATTATTACTGCGACAAGGATAATTATTATTATAC
>Ga0209671_1004811_pt1 | contig 13501 bp, 8 predicted proteins | sample WorMetHERISLAND2_2_FD_187401 | JGI IMG/M metagenome (GOLD analysis project Ga0209671, IMG submission 187401) | Marine gutless worms symbiont microbial communities from Max Planck institute for Marine Microbiology, Germany - Olavius geniculatus... | ecosystem: Host-associated > Annelida >... | reverse complement strand
AAACTATTATCACTATGACTTATTAATTCGTTTTTGCGGTTTTAAAAGTGCTTCTCAAACTTCTTAATAGGACTTTTACTGCACGTTTTTTAAAATAAGAAACGTTGGAAAAAATATTTTTAAAAACGCTTAAAACGTGAAAAACTTAGCAAAAAAATTTTAAAAAACGTAAAAACCTTTACATCTATGGCTTCTATGACACGGGTTATCGTTTGTCCGTCTGTTTGTCCGTCTGTCTGTAACGGATGTACTGCGACTCTTGGGTAGGTTTTAAAGGAAAACTTTTTACACGAGTAATTAGTTTTTTTGTAGTTTATGGAAAAAATAAAAAACGTTAAAAACATAAAAAACGTGGCAAACATTTTGAACATTTGTACTTTGCGTACAAAATTTGGAAAATGCAGTTTTAAAAAAACATTTTTAAATTTGAAGTTAAATAGAGGGGGTTAAAGTGTGCGTTTTCAACTGCAAACTGACCATATTTCGAAAACGGTGAGAGATAGGGCCAAGGTTACTGTTATTCATTAATTGGAAGTGGCATAGGCCCTTTCAAATGATAAAAATCATTCACCTTGGATGACCTTAAAGGTCATTACTGCAGCAGAAACTGTATAGGCTGTAGCGCGTCTTCCCTAGTGACAGCTGGGCCTCTTGTCACACGTGTGTCGTGTAAGCGCCGTCTTATGCAAAAGGCCACTCAAGGCGAAGTGACGTCCACAAAGTGCCGTACATAAATTGTAGTCGCTCGTCTGTATAATTACAACTATACGCGGCTCACTAAAAACTGGCTTGATGCATTTGCTTTGCTTCGTCATAATCCTCAGGCAGTTTCTGTCGTTTGTCACACGACGCCTGATTCGATCTTGATTCAAGGACAAACTGCAGGCATATATATATACAACGCGTCCAAAAACGAAGTATCTGAATGCAACTTTGGTGGCAACAATAAAGAATTTCGAAATCGATCGGTACCCCGGTAATAGATAAAGTTACAAAAGTTACAACAATGAATTGGCGGCGTACTTTTTATGCAATCGTCTTAGCAGCCTGCGTTATGTTTTATGGACATCCATCCGTCCACCTGTCGTGATTTTATCTCGAAAGCTACAAACCGTAAACACCAAAATTGGGCTAAGTGTGAAAATTCCGTCAGCAGAAATAGCGTAAACGCGCCAATTTTCAGCTTGAAACAAAAAAGGTTAAGATAATCGGACGTCGGAAACGGAAACTAGCGATCGACTCAGAAAAGTGCCTCAGATTCGACCATTGGCTGACAGTGTGCACTAAGCCTGATTTTGAAAAAATTTATTTACGTACTTAAAAATAACAAAATATTTGTTTTACACTGTGTCCGGAAAAATAGTAAACCACTAGACATGTATAATACAAATGTCAAATCTAAACAAATCTGAATAAAATTTTGTACATTTATTTTTCAATAAACTGCTGAAGCGATCACTAAATTTCGTTGAAAAGATTATTTTTAGCGGAGATATTATGTTGAATATCGATAACAAAATATCTTTGTTACCAATATGGCGTTGCGTAAGTAGACGCCTTTGTTTGCGTAACTCCAACAAACAACATTTGATTCCAGTAAAGTTCTACGTCAACAATGTATCATCTATTAGCAATGAAAGTGCCAGATTTCAGTTAAATCTGCTAACGCAAACAATAGTTACAACAGCCTAACTGTGTGCCATGGCTTGCTGGGAAATTCCGCGATAAACTTTTTAGCAGTACAGTGTACACCCATTCTGTTGTTTTAACAGTTTATTAAAACACGATCGTCTGCACACTAGGCGCGGTGTTATAGCTGAACGGACGACCGCATACGTCGGCACAAGACAACATTATTGCATGTTTGTCTCACTTTATAATGGCCGTTTTCTGTGTTGTTTCAGCAGCTGTAAGTAGCGATGACGTCAGAGAACGTGTGTAAGCTGGCACTCAGCATCCCAGTCACCAAACAGCTTCATCGTCGCTTACTTACTTGTCCGCTGTGTCTCAATCGCTACAGAGCACCCAAACTCCTGCCGTGTCTCCACACATTCTGCGAGGCTTGTCTCCGGTAAGCATCCGGCTATATTATCAGCGCAATCGATTCCGCCTATTTTTACACATTTCTTCGTGGCGTGGTCTGTCGTCTGTCTGTCACATTCGTGCACTCCGCTTGAACCGTTAGACAAACTAACGTGCCATTTGGCAGGTACGCTTGCGGTCTCTAATGCCACGTTGTGTTAGACGGGGTTCCCGCCGCAGTGAAAGAAAGATTTGACTTGAAATCCCAGCAAAAATGTGCAATTGCAAATTCGCAGCAATACGAAATACTGCAGTTTTCGCTCAAGCCGACGTTTTGAACTTAGTTGCTGTGCGAAAATAATCGCCTTGTTTGAGCCGCTTGAGCTCACAAAGATTAAACGCGATTAATAGAAACTCAACTGCCCAACAACTTTGTCCGAATGCGATATTGTCGTAGTTAACTCGCATTATCTACGTAAAAACTTGATATTTTACAATCATGTACCGTGGCGTACGTTACAATGAGCGTTGTTGTAAAAATAAAATTGCACACAAACAAATTTTTACGTTGTTGGATGTATCCTTTAAAAGTATGGTAACAATACTAGCATAACCGAAGGGCAGGCTACAAGCTACAACGGATAAATAGTTAGGCCTACTGTAGTCCACTAGTCCAGTCAATTAGGTCCATTTTGGAATTTGGACTTAAGCCACTTTTCCGTTTTTACTGTTATTACTTTTTATTGCTGGTCAACATTCTGTGCTACAGGGACTACATTCCGGCGGAGAGTCTATCGGCGACTTGTCCTGTGTGTCGGCGTCCTTCAATCTTACCTCGTGATGACGCAGTCGCCGGTCTACAGGACAACGCGTTCATCATCAGTCTCATGAACGCCATCGACAAACTGACGCTGTGCGCCTGGTGTGAGAAGGTGGGTGATGTGTGCTTCGCCGTGCAAATTGCATTACAGCGTATTTAATGTTTATGCTGGCGCCGTGTGCTTACTTCCTTTCTGCTAAGAATTTTCGTTTTTCACACATAATAGGCGGCAGCGCTGACTTTTTCCTGCGTGCAACCGTATACAACGCTGCTTATACGGGTGTAATCGTGATAAGATTTCCCGTATGAATTGAAATGCTACTGCGAAGGAGCTTGCCCCATTGACGGCGCTTTCAGCAAGCGAGAGTGGAATCAAAAGTAATGTACAAAACCACAGAACTGAACTGAACTGAGATGATACGAAACGAAATAAAATAAACCGAAATGAAATGACGCGGCTTTCGTTTTAGTTAATTTAATTTAAGTTTGTTTATTTCTCTTTCTTTGATGAATACACCTTAAAGTCAGACGGATGTCGGGTTTCGTTAACAGCCAATGCATTTAAATGGCACGTCGCTAAGATTATGTTTATCGCGATCGCTTTCAGTGTGTCCGGTAAATGACATGCAAAAGATATATTTTTTCCGTTGAGTTTTTTTTCAGCGTCACGTTGTCACGCTGTTTTTATTTACCGCGGATATGCAGACGTAGCCTGATGACGTAATATCAGGTGTGTGTGCGCGCATATGCGTGCAGGCGCTAGCGCTGTCTCGCTGCAGCGACTGCGACGTTCTCGTCTGTGATTCGTGCATCCCAACACACGCTAGCTCCGCCCCCTCCATCCCGCATCGCGTGATGTCATTCAGTGACGTCACCGAGACCCGAGAAACACGTGTTGGCGGTGGCGCCGGCGACGGATGTCTGGAGAGTGGAGGAGGCTTGAGGTGCGCCAGTCATGACGGACGAACGCTGGCGTTCTACTGCTCCGACTGCGAAACAGCCATCTGTGAGGTACCGCGTTCTGCGTTCTGTCATACCCCGTTTACACGATCAAGGAGACATTGAGCAATCATCGAGCAAACATCCAGCAAAAGCATTCAAAATACACGTGCATGACGTGTGCTCTAATTGCTCGATGTTTGCTTGATGATTTCTTGATCGTATAAATGGGGTATTAGCGTCTGGTTTTAGGAAGTTGCAATTTTTTTCACAGACCACTGCAAGTTTTCAACATGGGTAGTCAGAATGTTAATTTTGCACGTAAATGTTCCTAAAATGCGGCGTTTTCAGCCGCAAAGTTTATTTTTGAAAAAAAATTTTCTGACAAGCAGAAACTAATGCCACATGTTAAAATTTCCCGCTGCTAAAATTTTCTGTCCTGCCACAACCGCTTTGCTTTCTGTAAAGAAATTACGGAAAACAATTGCGTAGATATTTCAGAAAGTTAATTTCATTATCTGTCAGTGTGTGACGAATTTCAGTACCGGCTGAGTTTTATTGGAAAATTTAACGTTAAACGTGCAGTGAATGTTTAGGAAGTTTGCTCTGCTTGCTACTACGTTATCGCAAGCAATAGGCCTAAGTAGCCAAAATATGACAGTGTTTTCCGATGCGTGTATGTAAGATAACTCGAAATTTTGTCAATTTTTGTAAAATTTGTTGAATAGACTAGAGAGTGGGCACTGTAGGCATGGCCAAAAGGAAGTGATTAGCCTAGATTTTGATGGCATTTCGTATTCTTCGAGAGATGGAACGTAAAATATGCGCAACGGGGCAGAAAATTTTCGTAGGAGGTTTGCGAGCTTTAGTCGCTTTACTTTTACTTTCTATACGTGCTGTCTACTTGGCGTAAGAAATAATAACTGAATTACAATGTACTCTAGTGGAATAAAAGTGTGAACTCCACCTGATGATAGACGCGAAATGCCTGCGTGTAGGTATGCACTGAGTGGGAGCATTGGTCGCATGCGACGGTAGCACTGCGTGAAGCTATGGACAGTCAGCGAGAGATGCTCTCCTCGGTATTGGCAGGTGCTGACGATCACCTCGACACACTGCAGCGACACCTGGTGAATGTACGACAATTTGCCGACGACGTGCGCTCTGGCTACAGGTTTTCTATGCATTACGATGATTTGACCTTGGAATGTCATTATCAACCGAATTGTAGTTTTCTTGCAGTGCGTGCTATTTTTGGCCCCTTTACGCTGAACCGCTATTGCCCCTATTTCTACAAATTTTTCCGTAGCGCGGTCTGTCTGTCTGTAGGCCCTTGGTGCACCTCAATTGGTTAAACCATTCGACAGCTTTAGATGTCATTCAGCAGGTAGGCCTACGCGTGTGGAGTTAAGTGAATTATTGTGTTGAATGTCCCTGACCCCAAGTATAAGGGGATAATTGGGGGGTTAAACCCTACAACCAAAAATTGCACTCAGTTCTACTTAAGATTTACCAGGGACAGCACCGATTAGGCGTACTGCGACCAACGAATTCGCCTCTTATCGAATGACTTCGATCACTTGTTTCTGCTTGTCTGATGGTTTTGTAGCGAAATTGCGGGACAGATAACAGCGGCGTTCGACAGTCTGGTGGAAGTTGTTCGGAAGCGGAAGGATACATTGCTGACCGAGCTGGAGAAGTATCACGCCGACCAGCAGACGACTCTTGCGCGCCAAGCAGACTGTCTCGAGAACCAGCTGCTTGACGTCACAAACTGCTGCCAGCTGACACGCAGTGCGCTGAAACATGGCACTGAAACCGAGGTAAAGTGCGTAAATACGGTTTTGAATTTCAGGGCCCGTCTAATTTCCAAAACTTCTAGGAATTAAAAAAAATCGTCTCTGGGAGCTTATTTCATCAATTTGAAAGGAAATAGGCTGGCATAATAGGCCTACTGTCGGCTTTCCAGTCATCTTAAATACGTAACCTTGAATGACCTTATGCCTGCGTTATTTATTCTGAATTATCCCTTTTCTGCGTCGATTCGATTAAACTGGTTTATGTGGCTTGAATGGTTTGAAAACGAATGAAGACTTTTGTAGGTCTCCTATATTTCTACCTTTTACAGTTTTTTCATCACTTCGACTTGATAAATTTCGAAAAATTCATTGCGTTCATTACGTACTCGCTTGTGTACTTTCCCTGTGTCATCTCCGTCAAAAAAGTATGCCCATTTGTTTCTTTGGGTGGAAACCAGGTTCAAGAATTGACTAGATTATTCTGAGCCGTAAACGGCAGTAATTATTAGGCCTATAGCCATAATAAGCTAAATGGCTAGAAGTCTTTTTTTCTCTCCCCTCTTCCAAAAAAAGAAAACACTTTCTTTGAACACAAAGGACTGTTCTGTGAGTTTCAGCGTTTTTTCTGACAAAAATAGGTGCTGCTAGTGCGCAAAGAGATGACGGAGAAACTGGCTCGCTTAAAAGAACTGAAGACACCAGAACTTCCGATCACTACAGGCTCGCAGCAGGTTTCGTTTGCCTTCGACAACTCAACTCTAACTGGTTTAGCAAGGTACAGCTGTACAAGATTATTTCTGTTTTTCGTATTTGATTGATTTTCGCTACCATTTTGAAGTTTCGCCAGTGCGACAGTTTTTCTGTCGCAGTACCACATGTGTTGAACAGACTGTTATCTCAACTACTTAGCTGCAACAAATTCAGACGCCGGCTGAAGACATACTTGTTCTGCCAGCGACAGACCGCAGAACAGTGTTGTCACATTGACTCTTCATAAATGTATGCCCTAATCATCGTCATCATCATCATCATCGCTGAATATCTGGAAGTATGCCTATGAATTTTGTTTTCGTTTAACATGACACGAATTACAACAGAAACTAAACTAGTGCTGTTATTACATTGCGTGAGGTCAAGTTTCGCTGAGACTTTTATAGTCTTAGACCAGTTTTGTCTAAGACTTTTATGGTCTTTGACCTCATCAAAACTTGAACTCACTTGAGGCGCGTACAGAGCGACGTAACTAAACTGAACTAAACCGACAGGGTTTGGTTTTTGACGAACTGACCGATGCTTAAGCAGTAATGCATTACAGTAGGCACCGTTTAACGCCGTCGGTTAAATGTCGCCCTGCTCGTTCGTCAGTTCGTCAGTTCGTTAGTCAGTTCGTCAAGAACTAAACCGTGTCAGTTCAGTTCAGTTCAGTTGCGTCGCTTTGTATGCGCCTTTACATGCAGACGTCGTTGTTTGATTTAGGTATCTGCGCACGATGGGTGACGTGAGTGGACCTAGTACTGGTACTAGCAGAGGGTCTGTGGGAGGGCAAACAGTGACGGCTGTAGCGCAAGGTAAAGGACTGTCGCGGTGTACTGCACTGCAGCCGACGGTCATCAGACTGACCACTCGTGACTCAGCCACTGGACGGTTGGTCAGTGTCGGACACACGGCATTCTCAACCAGAGTCACCGCCGTCAACGGTGCGTTTGCCGTGTTCCTCATGCTGCCCGATTTACTAAACGTCTTATGAAGACAGATCTTGCCGTGCCAATTTTGTGACAAAACTTAAAGCAACTTTAAGACAAATTTTAAAATGCTTTTGTAAGTGGGGGCGTAAGATTTTAACCGTTTGAGTTTTGATTTGATTTTCGTGGTGGCAGTACCGATGCTGTCGCACGACACGTGAGCTTTGCACAAATTAATTCTTTGAGCTATTACTGTGGATTTTTGGTATTTTGTTATATTCTGTTTTATTCAAATGGGAATGTTTTAATTGTCACACAGTATTTAACACGTCAAATAACCTTCTCTTCACCCAATCATCAAAGCCAAAAACACGTATGATGTTTATGTAAAGTTTACGTAGTAGAATATCCTAAACAGATTAGGTTGATATTACTGTCTGTGCAGGTGTGTCAGAAGAAGATGGGCAAAACGTCGGTATTCCCTGTGACTATGAGCTTGATGTGGTCTGCTTTCCGGAGTTTCTTCACTCAGCCGACGACATCGAGGGACAGTACAAGCTGACGTACGTCATCCCAACCCCGGGCCGGTACCAGCTCCACATACGCCTACACGGCCAGCATGTTCACGGATCACCCTACGCTGTCGTCTGTGTCACCGCCCCCGCACCTGCTCCCGGTAGAAATAAGTTGAGGGTTCGGCGCGAGCGTAATCAATCAAGTCGAGAACATGGTCAAGGTCAAGGCAATTGTACTTCAAATGCCGCAAGACCGTCGGCGGCTGGTCAGAAAACTCCGCCGGTGGTGCAGGCCACGCGCCGAGTGCCCGTCTTAGCCCCCAATGCGCGCAGATCAAAACTGGTGACCGCCCGGCGACAAAGAGCTCCAGATAAGGCGCCTTTGGTTGTCCAGGCAACGCCCGGACAGGTGCCCGCCGTCGGCACGAAGCGCCCCGCGTCCAGTCCTCCCAGCAACCGGTCCTGCCTCCAGTCGCGACTTCGCCCCTCGGCATCGAGAGAACCTCCCACCACCACCAACACATCAACCTTGCCGCGGTGTTCCGTTCTCACCCTGCCCCAGCAGTCGTCGGGCGCCACACCGGCAGGAGTCGTTCGACGCCGGGGGAAGAACTCCGTCGAGACGGTTGCTGTCGGGTCATCGCAAGCGTCGCGGATACCGTCTCCCATCAGACGAGTCACCCGCTCCACTTCTAGGATGATGTCCTCGGCAATGGACGTCACCGAAAAGGACGTGGAGAACGCTTTGCCGCCGGAAGTACTCAGGACTGCGGCCAGCCTGGCGGATCCCGTAAATAGCAGCAAAGTCAGGACATCTGGGGAAGTTCGTGTAATGGATGCGCAGGGTTCCGGATATAACAGTGGGTATAGGACAGGCAAAGAAGTCAAAGTTCGGTCAGCGGAATTTGCAGGTCTTACAGCAAATAACAAAGTGACGACAAGCACTGAAGTCGCTATAATAGACATGGAGTGTCCCAATATTAGTAAAGAAGCGAGAACAGCCGGTGAAGTCTCTGCGATGGATGTGGTGGTTTCAGCATGGAAAACTGAAGCCAGGACCACCAAGGAAGTCCGCGCAATAAACTTTGCAAATCCAGCATATACTCAAGAAACTAGAACAGGCAAAGACGTCCAAGCAATGGACCTGGAAGTTTCAATGATGCATCCGGTTGGCTCTGGATCAGCTCTGGTGCTGAAGGTGGGCAGGCAAGGCCGTGAGCGAGGTGAATTCGTCAACCCTCAGGGTGTCTGCTACAGTGACGCTTGTTTCGTGTTGGTCGCAGACAGCAACAGCGCATGCGTCCAGGTTACTTCCGTGTTGCTCGTTCGCCCGTGTACAAACAAACTCTAAAACTGCTGACAGTAAATCACCAGCACCGAGTGCATTTTACTGTATATTTCTATCAAGTTACATTTATATTGACTATAGTTTTTTTTCAGTGCTGACATTTGTCAACTGCCGCTGGCTGGCTTCATCGTGAGCAGTCGTTCCACAAAAGGCAGCCCTGACGGCCGAAACGTCAACAAACTACTTGATAAAGCTATATTATACTTGAAAAACTAACATAATGACGCTGTTATGAAACTTATTTATTGAACGATTTTCGTAATTTAATTAAATTACATATTCACTGATTATTTACTGTTTTAGTCTATGCCTTACTCAAAGATAATTTTAGTCGTTGTAAAGAATGTCAAAAACGTTAACATTTCCGTGATATGATTGCATTGTTTTCGTCAAAAAAGTGCACAGTTGCTTTGCCTTACTTAGATAGAAACTAAACTTTAGCATTAATGTGGTATATCACGATCTCGTTGAACGGTTGAATACCAGTTGCTTATTTACCGTAGGCGTTTAGCGCGGTGACAGGCGAGTTTCGGTTTCGGTTCGGCCGGAAAGGCCACCTGCCCGGTCAGCTGATGCGTCCTACAGGTATCGCCGTGACGTCGTTGGGCAGCTACCTGGTCGCCGACTACGAGAACGGTTCACTGAACGTTTTCAGGTGTGTTTTAATACGTGCAGCAGGTAATAAAACATGTTGATAAAAACCTACGTGGCGTGCGCCTATAAATCCACAGGGATCCAATGTTCGAAAGTGGTCAGGCAATGGCGTTGTTCTAGATAAAGGTCGGGCGTCAAAGAAAAGTAGCGGATCTATGACAGTGGGCCGTGTTCCCTCGTGCAATACAAGCTGTCATCACTGATGACTATGGTCAGAACGCAGACTATCGAAATATTACTGTTGTTCTGGCACCGGTGAAACATTTTATTAAGAGTGTTCAGACAGCTATCTATCCTCACTGCCGAAATTGCAGAAAAGCTCTTTAGCTTCTAAGCCTTCTAGTTTTGTTCTGGTTCTCATATTAATGTTGGTCTCGTTCTCGGTTTCGCATTGTTTGTCTCGGTCTCGTTCTCGGCCTCAAAGTCACATCACCGTTTGTTCTTCCCATATTTTGGCCTCTTTAGCATTTTGTGCTTTTCAGTCTCCGTAGCAAGCTTCAGCTTTCAAGGAAACTCGCGTCACATTATATCATCAGCATTTGTTAATTCTTTCACTGATTGTTTACACTTTGTCTTGTGTTTGTTGGTCAGTTTGTTAGCTTAGTTAAGATAGCTAAGTTATTTTTTAGTTAAGATATAGCTTAGTTGCTTGTCATTTGTGCTGTCTGAATAAACCTTATAGGGTGTTTACACGATCCAGCAAACGTCTCGCAAACTTCTAACAAACGTCCAGCAAACGTCCAGCAAACATCCAGCAAACTTCCAGAAAACTTTCAGCAAACGTCCAGCATTAGCACGTGTATTTTGAATACATTTGCGGGAAGTTTGCTGGACGTTTGCTGGATCGTGTAAACACCCCATTACTGATTGATTGCCTGTGACTGATTAGCGCTGAGGGTCGGTACTTGTCACGGCTGAACGGCGCAAAGTTGGTAGGACCAAAGGGCGTCAGTGTAGAGTCTGATGGACTCGGTCGAGTGGCGCTCGTTGACAACAAGGTATTTCTCCGCATGAGAAATTACACACTATCTTCTTTGCATGGTATTGTCGTGGCACGCTTACTGTATGCTATGCCAGCGTAGGGAACTGATGTAAATGTGTGGGACAGTCATATAGACCTGATGCTGTCCTCAAACGCGCATATAATTCTGCATTTACGGGAGAGTTGTTTACAGTTTAGTTGAACTTGAACAGTTGAGAAAAATACACGGGTAGTTTAGCCACCTGTCTTTTCAGTAAAATTTGCAGCCCTCAACATCGCCTACACACGGTTTTTTGCTGTTTGTCAAAACACTATAAGACACTGGGTTGCTCTTTGCGAAACAGCAAAAGTGTGCATTACAACAGTGCAAATATGAGTAATTCTTCAAAACATAATTTATTAAGTAATGTTCGATGTTTTGTCATTTGCTGATTTATTTAGTTTTAGTTTATTGTTATAATTTATTTTTTCTACTGAATTTCGAATTTGTATTTTGATTTGTTTTTATATTTGTATTTTTGCACGGTTTGAGAGCATACCGATAAAATTATCGTTATCGTGGTGGTTAACAAGGGCTGCAGTATCGTGGTGTACACGGCGGAGGGTCGTCTGGTCAGTAGGATAGGCACTCGTGGCATCAGTCATGTCAATCATCTGTCAGGTCCTCAGTTCTGCGCCTTCATACCGGCACGGCTCACTGCTGAAAAATCACCCGCCATCGTCGTCACCGACTTTCACAATCATACAGTCAAGGTCGACTACGCACACAGACTATCTTTATAACGTAAACATAAAACGTCAAGTCCTTCCCGAGCCATAAGACCTATAGAGCGGCGCTGATCTCCGTTTCTTAAGGCCCTCTGCCAGACACCAGTTTTTACACTGCGAGACCACGGATACGAGCCTAGTGCATCGCGCGGTGTGCCTGTTTACGTACCAGCTTTCGCTGCTACTCTTTGCGCCTACCCAAGGAGGGATGGCCAGGCTGAGTTGTCAACTGTATTAGGCCTAAAAACTGTGTCTCTGGTAGCAGACGGCGAAGAATAGTGACGGAAAGGCATTTTCTGTATCATTATATGTGACATATGTCACGTAATATTACGCAACAGCTCATAAAAACAAGTTGACACACCAAATAGTCCCCATGAGAAGATAGGCCTTAGTAATGGTGCGAGATAGGGCCTAGGTTAGTATTAATCACTAATGGGAAGTAGTACACTGGCTCTCAATTGGCGCCGAATTCGATGACCTTGAATGACCTTGAACGCCAAAATAGGGGGTTTTTATGGATTTTTTGGCAATTTCGGGCTGCGACACAAGTCTATGTCATTCAGAAGGTAGCGCCAGGGAACTATCGTTATGCGATCCAGAAAGAGAATTTGGTATTTGTATATTAACTTAGCGTGAACAATTTTCAGCTAAACTACTGAACCGGAACTGCTCTAGGCTTTCGCGCGTCTCGTGACATTAGCTCAAATTTCTTGTTGATTACCGGTACACTATACATGTGTCAGAAAAGTCAATACGTTAATGCAAAATCTATTTATACTAAGATGGGCAAATTTCGTCATTGTATTTTGGTTTAAAACTTGAAATATAAAGAGTACAACGATGTTGTTATCTGTACCGTGTGTACAGGTGTTCGGAGTGGACGATGGTCAGTTGCGGTTCATTTTCGGTTCGTACGGAGAAGGCAACGGACAGTTCAACGGTCCGACAGGTGTCGCTGTTGATAGAGCGGGCAACATTCTTGTCGCGGACTGGGGAAACGCTCGTATACAGGTTTTATGCATTTTCCCCATCGCTATCGTTCCAGTGATCGAAAAATTGAGCCAAAAATTGCACGGGAAAATGCGCCAAACTTTTGGCAACATTTTATGATTTTACTTTAGCCAAAGCAAATAAGCCAGTTATTGTCAATTTGTCAGCTAGATTACTCCAAAAAATATAAATGGGGGATTTTGATGGGTTTTTTGCAAAGAAGTGAATGGATTTTTGTGGCGATTTGGATTCTTTTATTGATTCTGAATCATTGTCTGAATTCGTTACCAATAGTTGATAGTAACTGTACCTTGTATTCGTATTTTGGTGAAAGTTTAGTCTGTGGTCGCTTTTAGTTTTACACGTCATCAGAGCATCAGCTGGTTTTTATCTAACACAACGCACCCAACACAGCGCACGCAACAAACGCAACGGATGCAACGCAGGAATAGATACCTCTTCAATCTGTCCTTGCGTTTTGGCCGTTGCGTCAACATTGGCGTCATCTCTGTAAATCGTTGGGGAGCGGTCTCGGTGATCCTTGGAGTCTAGGTCTACGTAACTTATTGTTTCTGCAGCAGTAACACTGTTTCAAAGGTACGATTTACAGAGGAAAAAACTAAAATCGTAAATCCTTGGGAGTCCGTAGACCCCTCCAGTTCCACTAAATGACGCCTTTGTGTGTCACTGGCGTCAGCTGCCTCCGTAGAGTACTTTACTTGCGTGCACTGCGTTGGATTAAAACCACACTTTACTGCTTGGTTGGTGGCGTGGTGTAGTTCGTAACGCGTTTCGGCTGAAACGAAGTTACTCTACGCCGGACCCGGTTAGTACTGCGATGGGTGACTGCCTGCGGGCAGGTAAACCGTCTCGGTGCGAAGCCTGCCGGCTAAGTCGACTCAGCCTTCTACGCTCCGTGGGACGGTAAAATGAGTAGTAACTCATTTACATGGGTTACAGAAGGTGGGGACCTTGGTAC
>Ga0209671_1004808_pt1 | contig 13503 bp, 10 predicted proteins | sample WorMetHERISLAND2_2_FD_187401 | JGI IMG/M metagenome (GOLD analysis project Ga0209671, IMG submission 187401) | Marine gutless worms symbiont microbial communities from Max Planck institute for Marine Microbiology, Germany - Olavius geniculatus... | ecosystem: Host-associated > Annelida >... | reverse complement strand
ACCTGCATCCGTCCGCATCCGCAGGATTTTCTGCGGATGCGGACGGATGCAGGTCTTGTTTTGTGATGAAATTTGCGTACACAAACTGACACAGTTCCTGTTTTGTGACGAGTGTATTTTTTCCTAATAAAATTTAAAAACGGATGGAAGTGGTGTGTGTTGAGACGTGCGTAGCACAGTAGCACTGGTACTGGTAAATTGTAATCTGCTATAGGCCTAGGCGCTTAGTGGCCTACATTACGTATTAATGACTAGAGCCAGGTCTATTCAGTGCAGACGCAGATGGACTCTGATCGACTATTTGTCTTTTGTTGCGGACGCGGATTGACAACGGATCCTTGGTCAAAATCTGCGGACTGACATGGACTCAAAAATTTCAGGATCCACACATCTCTGCTAAAAACTATGACAAACACTTTACGAACTTACTGTAGTGTACCGTGTGAATTTTTAAATGTTTACAAGAAGGCCCTGTACGACATTACTCGTAAATGGATCTTGATCCTACTGATGAGTGAGGACTTGCATTGAGACAGTGAAGTTGTTGACTGTTCATCATAGTGCTCTTCGCGCCAGCAACAGCAGTGACAGCACAATTATGTAAATGTGTGACATTTTTTACAGCGAGCAACATGGTTCACATGAAGATTGTTGATGAGCCGACTAACTATGGGTTTGTATAGTTCTTGGACATTGTTATTCACGTTGCACTGCAATGTGTTAATTTTGCTGTGTGTTGCAGACTATGCCCTGGGCACATTTTGTTTTCAGTTGTAGCATTATTATAGCGGTATTCAGCATTATTTGTATCTATACATGGTTTATATGGTTTACTACTTGTTGAGTCACTCACTGTAACAGTGAAGAGCGGGAATGCCAGTGTGCCAGTGCAGAAGATGTGTCTGTACATGGTGTACAGAGCAGTATATAAGCTTAGTTTTAAATGTATTTACCAGGTAGTTATTAGTATTTCTGTAGGTTATTTGTTGCACACTGTTGTGTATTACAGTGCAAATGTACCCATCTACCACCAGCTGCCAAACAGTCCATCGTTGAAAACACGAGTAAAGTCGTCAAACTTTACAGGACCACTACATCTGCACAACTTGTACAACAAATGCTATACAAAGATTATTGGAGAGTCAGTATCATGCTTTTGTGTATTGTGAAAAATAATAGTTGATCGTGATGTTGTTTTTATGAGTTAAGTAGAAACAATTGTGCCACACTGTTCTTAGTTTTTTCCTGAATATATCTCGCATAGAAGTTGAATTCTTTCTTTAGGTGTGGTGCATTTTGCACCTGGAATGTAGTTAAATAAGAAATATGGGACTGAAAACTGGTTGCTTTTGATTTTGAATCATTACTGATGTCTGTTGATGAACTACAGTTTTCTGTAGTTATTTCTTTTATTGATCTATACTGAGATCCAAATTGCCATTGAAATCTAATTGATTATTCTTTGGTCTATGCATTGCCTGTCCAGAAAATTTCATCAAAAGAAATCAACTAACTGATTGACTAAAGTATGCTCATAACTTTTGAAATAATCTTTCTGACACACAAGCAGACAGACTGCAGTTAAAATTTTATGGGTCGTATTTGACTGAGAATTTGAGACTTTTCTTGTAGGTACAAATATGAGCTTTGTCCATTTGCCAACATCACTCAGCATGAACAGACACTACGCTGGAATGCATACAGCGGCGTTCTGGGGTGAGTAAATTTCACGCGCACAAAATAATAGCTGCTTTTTTATCAGTTTTGTTATATTACATGAAATTGTTGATGGTCTGTTGCAACTGCTTTGCTAAGTACATGATGTGGTCGAGGTGAATGCTTCTAACTCGTTCATTTCTGGCAATTTTTTTCCAATGATAGCCTAGCATTGCCTCTTGTCTGATTATGTTTCAGAGTCTGGAAGGAATGGATCATTGATAACAACACATTTGTTGCAATGGAGATGACCGACGGTGATTCTTGCGGCTCCAGCTACCGGCAAACGAAGGTCGGCAATTTTGCTTTGGCGGAATTTGAATAAATTGCTGCATAGGATGTTTTCATGATTTGTACTTTTGTACTGCTTGTACAGCGTTTGTTTTGCAGCTTGCACTGCGTAGGCCCTGTCAGTGTTTTTCGTCGTCAAGTTTGAGTTTGAGACATTTTTTGTTATAGGGCGGAGTTTATCGCCGGGCTGATTAGAGAAGTACAGTAATGGCATGTGAACAGTGATTTTGTTTACATTAATTATGTTGTTATTATTTTTTTAGTATTGTAAATACGTTTTAATAAAAGTTTATTTTGAAAAGGAAAGTGTTCGAACCTGACAGGCCCTTATGATCAGATTAATAGTTGACTACACATATAGCCTATGGAGTATGGACTTCATCACTGATTTAGACCAGTCAAATCCACATATTTTGTGATGAAGTATAACACTATGATGCCATTTGCTGAGTAAGAGGAATGGCAGATGACAGTTTGCATAAGTACCACCTCAACATTGTGGGCCAATTGAGGCTTGCAGCCAGAATGCTCTACGTGGAGAGTCACGTGCTATTTGCAGGTGTGCACTGTGTACATTGGTGTCATAGTAGGTGGGAATTGCTCCCTGCTAGATTTTAGCTTGTTGGATTCTCTGTAACCCTCAGAGCTATGTCTTACAGTTTGTTGTCTGTGTCTGTTTTTTACAATATTTTCTAGTTGTGTTCTTACAACTAGCTATACGTATGTTCTTGTTGTTACTTAAGGGGGATGGGGCTGCTGGTTTGTGAAGGGGAGATGGATTTGGCCCCGTAACTGGCTATGGGCCTGGGCCAGTTTGAACAGAAGTCTGGAGCTCAGTGTGAATGTGTCATTGCTAAGGTGTATCTGGTGTGTGGTAATCGTACTGAGATCATTGATGTGACCGAGCCACAAACTTGTCAGTACGTGGTCCAACTATCAACACCACTCGTCTGTCATCCGGACTCTATGCTGGTCTTCCCTACTCTCAGCGATGCACTGCAAGATGCCTGGGATCAGCTTGAAGGACTTAACACTCAAAACATTTTCACACAACAGGTTTCACAAACTTGGATTGTTTTCCTTGTTCTTTATCATCATCATCATCATCATCATCATCATTACCGTCATCATCGTATTTTATTTCACTAACAGCTGAGCAGAAATTTGAGTTTAAAAGCCATTTTAGAAAAAAAACAAACCCAGTGAGTTTTATTGGGTTTTTTATTTGGCTCGCTCTGATGGTTTTTTTTGGGGGGGAAAGTTTCATGGGGTTTCAGCCACTGCTAGTTACTATCCACGGCAGATAAATACTCAAAAATTTGCAGTCCAAATTCGAAGGTTAAAACTTTTAAAACACTTTACCATAATAAAATAATGTTATATCATTATTAGTGCTACAACAAAGGAAAATGGACTACGTTTAAGGTGGGTTTTGCCGTGGGTTTTTAGTAGTTTTTAGGTGGGTTTGCCCAATAAGACCCAGTGGGTTTTTTATGTGCCTTGGTGTCTCAACCTTGGCAGAAACTGCACTTACACTTGCCTCTTGTTAGTGTTGGTCTCGTTAAATGTTACCTCTCCTGGAGAATGGTGGAAGTTATGTAGCAGGGTCGGCCTGTTTGCAAGGTTACTCACAAGTTACGAATGGATTTTTGACTAATTTTTTGCACAAGTCCAAGAAGGAAGTAGTCCGATTTAGATGAAGATTTGTTTTTTTGTGGATGGTGAGTCATGCAGGATTCTTTTCCATTAGGATTCTTTTCCATTGATTATTGGCACTGGGCTGTTTGCTTCTTACAGCACGTACAATGCAACAGAACTGAACTGAAACTGCTTTGTACTCTTCTGAAAATAAACTGAAATGGAGTGCACTAAATTGCCAGTTCGTTTGACTGTTACAGTCTGTGTGCAATATAACTGTAATAAACTGAACTACGCTGATATTTCCATTCAGTTGATTTTAGACTCACCTTTTGTTTATCCAGCCCGATGCTGCCGTGGTTGTAGGGTTACATGAAGCGCCTCCGTGAGCTGTTCATTCGTGCTGGCTTGCAGACATCTGATGCCCAGTGGCGACTGCAGGCTGAGGCTGCTGTTAATAACGTCATCCAGGACAACATACAGAATCCGTACGCCTTTGACACTCTGTACCAGTGTCGAATGGTCAGTTTCTTAACCTTTGTGCATATTTGTGACCTTTTGTAAGGCAATGCAAGCTAGTTTTACAATTGTTTTATATCATCCATTGTTTTTGTTGTTTTTGTGTTTTGTCTCTGTGATATGTATTCCATGATTTTCTATAACCTGTTTCTGCGGTTGCATGTTGAGACAAATATAGGCTAGCTTCACAGGCCAAAAGGTCTTTTTATTAACTTACATCACAAATAGAATAAAGGCTTACAGAATTTTTTATATTTGTGTACTAAACTGGCATCTATTGTCATCTGATTGATGCAAATTGTCCACTGTGTTTTTGCAGGAATATCGGAAGTTGCAGGTGAAGCTTGAGCAACTTGAGAGACTGCTAGATGAACATGGCATTAACAGGACTGCATTGACTGATCGGTGATATTTATATTGGCATTATCAGAAACAGCAGCATCTGGTCTACTGTAGTCTGCTCCGTGGTTGCTGAGTCTGCAGATAACGTGGTCAAGCATGCTGATAGCACAAAGCTTAACTTGTGCTGTTGTCCGGTACAGCATACCAGCACTTATTTTGGAGGCAATATGCCGTACCAGCATTCCTTGTTCTCATGACGTTGGTATGCTATTAGAACAGTCGCATTGCCGAGGTTCCACATGGCAAAAACACCAGATGCATTTCTCAGGCATAAATTGCATGAAACCATGTTGTTTTCAGCTGGAGCTTTGTCCTGAAACCTGCTGGACACTCGAGTCCCCTTCTTCTTCCCCTCTCCATTCCATAGCATTCTGGCATGATGCATGGCGTTTTGATTTCAGTGCTTTGATTGATAGTATCGCCAGTTGTTGTTTTTTTCAAATTAAGGACTGTGATAGCATACTGAAGTCAAGGCGAGGGCCCTAGTCTAATTCATTGTCACTTGTACTGTTGAAATAATTTGAAGGTATTTGACCAACTGTTTATAATAGTTTATATTTTTCTGGTATTAGAGTAGTATTTTCCTAGATCTATTTAATGTACTATTTAAAAACAGCAATAACATTTTTAGCTGTTTACCACTATTGCTACTTTCAAATTTTGTTCAACTGGCTAATTTTTAGTCAATTTCACTGACAGCAAAAAAGTTGATAAAAGTTTTTGCAAAGTCTTTCAACATAAGTTGCATTTTAGTTTGAAATGAATGTGAGTAAAGATGAACAGTTGCATGAAACAGTTTGTTTGTTTTAACATAATTAACAACAACTGTTGCTACGACAAATCATTGGACTAGCACAGTATTAAATCTACATTGACGTTGCAGTCTGATACAGTGAGTAAATAGCATCGTTGTGCCATACATTAGCTATGTAGTCTATCGCACAGAACCAAACAGAATAAGTGACAAACAAAAAACCACTAAAAAAAGAAACAAGCCTGAAACCCTGGAAAAAGTCTATTAGTGTCCGTGAAGGCTTGAGTGCTACTTTCTAGACCAAGACTGGATTCTGTGAGACTGAAAATCTGTCTTAGCTTAGAATAGCTTGTTATTGTGTCAAGTGTCCAGTAGTGTTGATAGTCCTTGATCTACACTTCACACCTGGCGTGATAAATTCAAAACTAGCTAACGGTAACGCTGAAATGACAACTAAGTTGGAATTTTAATTGATCTGATTATTCGCATTTCGCACTTTGTTAAAAACTCAGATCTACAGTAAAAATTTATTTGCATGTAAAATAAGTTAGGAGGAAAACATTGTGCGGACGTGTCCCCTTGCACCCGTGGTTCTATTCCCTGGTATAATGCCCTACATGAATCCTTTGTAGTTATTTTTACTGTTAATCTGATTAGTGTCGTCAGTCTCGATTTTAGTCCCCAGTCTTGGTCTCATATCAAGATTTAGGTCTTGCTGATATCGCAGTCTACCATATCTAGTCTATCACATACAGTGTACCAAATTATACAATAACGAACAGTAGTGATGCACGAACATATCAAATTGCTGCTGTTGTACACTAGAGCTGTATCAGAAATTGCCTAATGTGAGTGACAAACTTGTACATACTCGTAAAAACAATGTCGAAAGTATACTTGTACATGCATATGAAAAATAGGTAACTAAGCTGTATGCAAAGTTCAATGATTGCTCATCATGTTAGTCCATAACATGAAATCCTTCTACGTAATAAACGTTCGAAAACATAAGACAAACGCTTTTTTATGAAGACAGATTTTTTTAAAACTTATTAATGATATAAAGCATGACCGTTCTAAGTTATTTTTAAATTTTTCACATTATTTATGATGGTTGTTTTTCGAATTTTTCAATAAAATTAATTTACTATTCAAAATAGTCATAGTTTTTACACTGAGAGTTGAACATTCATTATCAAGCAAAAACGTTTGGAAAGTAATTAAAAGCCTTGTTGTTCTATGGGATTCCTTCAAAGTAGGCCCTGCCTGAATGTCTTCAAACTCAAGAAAATAGGAAATTCAGTTACAAAAACGGGTTGCCTCACTTTGCAAGGAGTGGAATTTGCAAGGAACGGAAAATGCAAGGAAAAATAAAGTTGAATTTGCAAGGAAAGGAAATTGCAAGGAATGAAAATTGCAAGAAAACTGTTCTGCAAGTAAAGGTTCGGCCTACATTTTTTACCACACGGTAAATGTATGTTAATGAATTTTCACAAATGAAACAGAATATCAAAATGTGCAGACATTTGACATCATCAGTGAATTTAAAACGTTCAAATCATTTCGTGGTCTGAATGTATAGTTAATTTTGGCAGGCGTAAAGTTTACCTCTACACTTATGGAGTTCAGTATGCTCCAATGAAATTAAATAGGCCTACGCTTTATGTTAAATGTTTAAAATAGAATACAATCACTCTCACATGATATGTACAGGTATAGCAGGCCAAATACTGCCGCCAACGGAACTGATAGACACAAAATAGTCCGTCAGTAGGCTATAGGATACGCATTCCTTGCAAAGTCCATTACTTGCAAATTCACAGGGTTGCGAATTTTGGGGTCTTTGCTTGCATTTTCCTTTCCTTGCAAATTCAGCGCCTCCATAAAAACACACACGAGTTATATATAAAGTTGGCAGCATCGTAGCATTGTGGTAATGTACAAGAAATTTGAGCTAATGCTCACGGGACGCGCGAAAGCTTATAGCAGTTCCTGTTCGCAAACTGTCAGTCCATCTCCAGCCATTTTGTCGCGATTTTTACGCAGTTACCGCTCTTTGATGCCGTCATGCGCAGGATTCCTCGAACGTATAAAATCGAGACTTGGATTGTCAAAATTTACGTTCAATGCTGAAAATTTCATACGCAGCTTGTCTATGTCTATTTTAATTGGTTTCGGCGCAATTCACTCTTGCATTGTGTCTCGCAGCCCGAAATCGCCAAAAAATTCATAAAACTCCCTATTTTGGCGTTCAAGATCATTGAATTCGGCGCCAATCGAGAGTCAGTGTACGACTTCCTATTAGTGATTAATAGTAACCTAGGCCTTATCTCGCACCGTTACTGAGATGCAGCGATTTATTGGCCAAAAATCGCAAATTTTGCCCACCCCCTCTCATTTAGCGTTCTCGTTCGGGGTGACCCTCTTCGAATTTATGGAAAAGCTTTACGGTTCCTGAAACTAGAGTCTTCCAGGCAGCCGATGGTGAGGCGAAGATTTGGTGATTCTAGCTTGGACCGTTTTTGCCTGATCCACCCGTGTGACAGACGGACAGAATTGCGATGGCTAAGACGCGCTGAAAGCGTAAAAAACGACTTGTCGCCTTTCACTGCACAGTCCATCCCAGAGTGACTGGTTTAATACGTCTAAAAATATCTGCAAAACAGCTGACGCTATAAAAATAAGCACTAACATACGACAGACATTTTGCAAAACATTTAGCTTTTGCTAAAGGTACTTACTATGCGGCGGCCGTCCTAATAGGTCGCGTTACGGGTATTGCCCGTCGCGTCCGTCCGTTCGTCCGTCTGTCCGGTACGGGCTCATAGGCCTAACTCGAAACTTCTAACCGAAATCGGTGTGAACGTTCTCCAGGACATCAGTAACTATAGTGTTCTTATGTTAACTTAAAAGGTCAAGGCCATGGGACATGGGAAAACTATGAGAAAACGACGCATACAGCCTATCTCGCGTAAATGTTTACTTGCGGCTTGCCGATCGAGCTGGCCAGGCGTCCGGTTCGCGCACGGACTGCTTCAGCGCCCACTGCACACTGCGGCCCTAGTCGCTGAAGACACCAAGCGTCGTGGGTGTATGTCAGGGGCGTACCAAAACATATCTGCGCCTGGGGCAGAGAATTTCAAATGGGCCTGTCATCAGTTAAATATCATTGAGAATGGGGGTGCAGTGTGAGGAGGGGTCCGGTATCCCTATTTCCATTGGGCGACGGGGTCTGGGTAGGGGCATTGCTCTTTCCCATATTTGTAAAAATTTGTAGGTCATGAAAAGTGCGTTTTGAGGCGTCTTCGGGCCCTTCTAAGTGATGTTACAGTTCTGCTCAGTAAAGGAAAAAATATTTTTCTCCACTGAACATATAATAGGCCTAGGCGAACAATCGTAAGTAAAAAGGCTTAGTAAGTTATTTACTTGTCATGGATTTACCTGAGCCAGAGCCGGCGGAAGGGCCCCCGTACCCCGGCCGGGGAAGGCCTCAAGTATGCTCAGGGGCCTCATGCTAGGTGTGAAAAAAATTTCTAGTTTAAAAACTATATATTCAAAATATAGCCTAAAATGAATAAACATGTGGAAAGATTACCCAAAGTGGACAAGTCTAGGCTATTACTTACAACTGTACAACTGTACAGTAATCTGTGACGCATGGACCCCGTTATAGGGCTCCGCCCCCAGACACCTATTACAGGGGCCTTACAGTTGTATTTGGGGGCCTCCAACTCTCTAACGCCGGCACTGATCTGAGCGGTGTGCCTGGGACTCCAGGGCGCAGGGCCTCATGGTTAATACGCCTCCCTCCGGCCAATGTCAGTGGCTAGGTGTAATCATGAGTGCGTGGTGTTGGTGTTGGTGGCTAGTTTGCTGGCGGCGCTGACGAGGTCGAACTCTGTGAACGCCGGCTGACGTTGCAAGCGCTTCACTCGTCGACCAACCTCCGAGTACCCCGTGTCTACGTCCTGTCCAGCCGCTACATCGGGCTTCGGCGCAATCTCCGGCTTACTCACTGACAATCAACCAATAGCAATCAATGTCGATCAATCAATCAAGTTCATTTTGAAAACACTGCAGCAGCCACAGCACATTGTGGCATATTTAAAATATTTTAAAATAATTGTGAAAAGAGGGGGGGCGGGTGTACATTCAGATACACATTTTAATAAATTGGGCCTGGCTAACGCCTTTCCTCAGTTCCTTTTATGATTAATTTGTTTCTCTTTAATTATTCTTTCTCACTTTCAAAGAAGGCCTAATTGCAGGTGCAGGGCCCCATAAATACACCACCGGCAGCAGAAGTGCTAGCCTAAAGCTACCGGTCGTTATAATGTTCCGTTTACAATTATAATCCGTTTAAATACAGCAAATGAATAGCCTAGTACAAAAATAGCGGTATACGTAGGGGCCTAAACGTAAAACGTGGAACCTAAAGCCATCCACCAGCCACAACGCTCAGAGAGTGGCGCCAATCTCCATTTCTTTAGCCCTCAGCCAGACAAGACGCCAGTTTGCACTACGAGACTACGAATACGGTACTATTCGCGCAGTATGCCTGTTTTCGCTGGTACTCACTGCTCACAGCGCCTACCCACGGATGGATGGCCAGGCTGAGTTGACAAAGTATAACTGATAGAAACAAAACTAAAATCTAGTTGAAAATCACAGCTAATTAATAACTGTAGTACCTGGGGGCGGCGGGGAGTGAACGGCCGCTGAGTTATCAGGAAGTTCCGACATGGCGACCGCGGCAGCGCGTCGAGCTTCGAATCTGTCCCGTAGTGACGCGACCACGCTGGCCGCCGCTGAGAGAGGCACCTGAGCCCCCGCCCGGGGGTCCTGTGCCCCCGCTGTGGGTCCCGCGTCGGCCACAGGTTGTTCCAGACGCTGTTGACGAAGCGACTCGGCCCTAACGAGTTTGTTGTGCGCGTGACGCGGCCTTGGAGGAGCACGCACTGAACCCTCGCTCGCAGTCCCACCACCTGACCCTGGACGCGCATCTCCTACGGCGGAACTCGACAATGAAGACGCGTTGTCACAAGTTGCCTGACTGGTGGAGCAGCTCGACGAGGACACGCTGCTATCATTGGTGTGCGTTTCTGGATCCTCAGCAGCGGCGAAATTCGAAGACGAACAAAAGGTCGCAGGTTTGTCAGAGGACGGCTTTGGCGGCAGAAGTTCGAAGGTGGAACCGTCCAGCGAGGAAGCGCCCGCCGTGAAGCAGAACGGCTTACCGGCACAGGTCGACAGAAAAGTACGATAGCGATGGCTCTGCGGATCTTCGTCGTCGACGTCGGTGGAATTGGTCGGCGGCTTGTGAGGAGGCAGAAGTTCGAAGGAGGAACTGGACAGTGACGAAGAAGCGCTGCTGGAATGGAGGGCGGTCGGTGGGGGTGGCGCAAGGCGTGTGGGGTGCGGTCGGTCGTCGTCGGCCCGCCTTCGCAGAGGTAGCGGAGTGCACAGTTCCCGCGCCATGCTGGACGCCGAGGGAGCGTGGGCCAGTAGACCGTTGGTGCTGCTCTGTAGGGTCGGTGTAGAGATGTCCTCAGGACGGAAGCTGGCCGCACGACGCACGCCGGGCAGCTGATATCGGCTGACTGACGGCGACTGTGCCGCTGCTGCTGCCGGCGTAGTGATGATGATGTGACTGGACATGGTGGATGAAGATCTCTTGACGGGCGGCAGCTGACGAACTGGGCGTCCCACCATCCTACATACGCAGACCAACGGCGCCGCATTTTAACATGATTGAGCCATGCTTGGTAAAAATGTGAGCTTTCACATAAATATTCTGACGGCGTTACAACTGTATGGAGTTTTGCTGCTATTACCGGATTTCTGAATTCAGAAGTCTTATATAGGCCAGAGAATGTGGTGCTGCACCAAGTAAACTTTTTAAGTGGCACAACATGCCACAGAAAAGCCTCATATGGCAAACATGGCGCCCGACATTCTCGCCTGTGGGGCGCCCTTTTGTGGGACCCTGTTCGGTCGAACATGTTGAACATGCTTAACTCTGCAGTCGAACAGCATCATCATCATCAGCAGCAGCATTTTATTTGCCAACATCAAGTACACAACAACACGTACAGAGAAAGCAACAATGGCAGAACAACTGAACAACAAGGCAGCAAACTGCACTAGCGGCTACCTTAAGATAAAAACTAAAACATAAACAAACTGTAAAATTATGCTACAAAAAGAGTCAAAAGAAAACAGGACTGGGCTGTGAAATTTGTAACTTGCCGGTAGCTGCAGGTGGAGCGAAGCTGTGGACAGGAGCGACAGACCAGGCGACGGATGTAGCGACGTCGAGTGTAGACGAGACATGTCGTCATGAGAGACAGAACAGCACAGACGATCACTAGAGACAGCGTCACTATCAGACTCACGGACACTGACATACACATACACGCAAGCATTTATTCGTTTATTTCAAGAACACGAGCACATAAAATACATGTACAAATTTAAAAAAAAATTCTGTAAAATATCGTGTCCTTTGGGTGGGTAGAAAAGCAAAAACGGCATTAACTGCTGCCAACTCGAAATAACACTACAGATAGGCTCCTACACACTGCTATCCATCATACATCCATCATATCAAGTCGCAATTATACGGTTTCTTTTTCATCCATGTCGTTTCTATGATCAAAAACAAGTGACTGAAATACTTAGATTTGACGCGAAACCGCTGATCAGTTCTACCTCACGGTGAATCATAAGTAGACAAAAGTTTGGCTGGGGTTTCCTGCAAATCTCCCCTGTCTCTGGAGGGCCAGGGCCCCAATCTAATGCAGTGTGTCATTCGATTTCACACGTGTATCTGCATTCAAGTCAAGTCGTCGAACGATTTAAGCAGAGTGCATACTGCACAAGTGTGACAGACAGACAGACACCACGCTACGGAAACACAACTAAATCGCTTACGATCACTACAGCGATTCCGCCTAACAGTAATAATTTGATTGACTATTGTGGAAAACTGTTGCAGAATAATACCATGGCCTAGTGCGTGAGCAGACCGTTTGAACAAACGAAAAGACAGAGATGTTCGTTACCTGCGTCAGAAGCAGGGTTAGCTGGACCGCTGTGGAGACTGCCGCCGTGGCCAGGCGAGTCACAGTACGGCGGAGCGTAGGCGGCATCACAGTGACATTGACCCACGCTGTTACACACCTGTGTGATAACAAGCAAACATCGTTTCTTGCTCCACCCTTCGAAAACATCGCCAAACTCAGTTCCTAATTTTATGCGTAATTTTAAACAAAAAAAACAGACAAACAGAGAAAGAGGCAAAAACGTAATCTCGTTTCTTTGGCGGTGGCAATTACAAAATTGTATGAGAACTAGGCTATAACAACTTAGTTAAGAAAACTACAATGCGGCCATACCAAAAAAGTTCACAGAGAGCATTCCTTTTTTATCTGAGTAGTATGTTAAGAAATTATTACCACATACACACTTTCTTTAATTTATTTTTTTCTTCATCCGCACAATACTCACTCCGTGATTGTTACATTGCTGACAAGTAGTGATGTTAAGACTGTCGATATTTACGCAGCGATGTCCTATGCACATCTGCACGACAAAACAACATCAATGTCATCTCTCTACGACGTTTAGAAATCACGGCGACGGCAACAAAACAACTAGGACAACGAGAAAGACTAACAACGGAAAAACTGATTCAGAGGTTGTTGATCTTTTGTCAGAAATTGACGCTGATGATGATGAAAGACGAATAAACTTTAGCGTGGCGTTAAGTCCTAAGACTACAAGGACACGTAACATTAAGCCTAAACAGTAAAGTCACGTAATAGTAGTCAGTGCAATGAGACGCTCTTAGTCATGGCTGTAAGACCGAGCAAAAAGTTCGGTTTTCAGTCTGCTGCGGAAAACTTGCAACGACGGCAAATTTGCAGGGAGCATAGAAAATCCACAATAATAGCAAATAGCAATGCACATTGTGCACTGAACGAAAATAATAAGCAACAAGTTTTGTCACGTGCTATTTTTTTGTTGAAAGCAGCAAATAATTCACCTACTACTACTACTGCTGCTGCTGCTGCTACTACTACTGCTACTACTACTACTACTACTACTACTACTACTACTGCTACTACTAGGCCTACTACTACAAACCCGCTGATGACCACACTCAGTGCCGTCCTGTACCA
>Ga0209671_1004807_pt1 | contig 13504 bp, 10 predicted proteins | sample WorMetHERISLAND2_2_FD_187401 | JGI IMG/M metagenome (GOLD analysis project Ga0209671, IMG submission 187401) | Marine gutless worms symbiont microbial communities from Max Planck institute for Marine Microbiology, Germany - Olavius geniculatus... | ecosystem: Host-associated > Annelida >... | reverse complement strand
AGTTTTTTTTCCGGTAAGAATAATGTAAAATAGTTCTGAAGTGTTTGAAATCTGGATTTTGTGTACATGCGTTGCTGTTATCGTTATGTTTTACATACTGACACCTAGCGTAAACTGTGGTGGCACCCAGGAGGAATTGGCATGGCAGCGAACGTGTTAAGGAGGATAAAAGAATAATTACTGCAAATGCAACTAATTGCACAAGACGCAATTTCTAACTCAGTCTCCAATGTAACGACATAAAATACAAAGATGCCTGTCATGGTTGCGTTATTCATGTGTTGGCATTTCTTGAAAACCTAGTGGGTACTTCCTCTGCACAGGCTGCAAGTAACGCACATTGTTTGAGAGACAGTGTAGATATATCAGTGTTGGATTTGCTATTGACTTATCTAGTGTTTTTTGCTGCTTCATTTTTGTCGCCAATGTGGTGCAATAAATTGGATTTATTTTTGTATTTTTTAAAAATTTGTGTAATTAAAATATGTTGATTGTGGTTCATTTTTCTCACCTTATGTATTTAGATTTAAATTCTGAGCTGAGACAGTTTGAGAGACAGTATAGAAATATCAGTGTCGGATTTGCTATTGATCAGTCACTTGTCAGTGTGGCTCGCACTGACAGTAGCCTAAGAATGATCCATTTGTCAGTGCGGATCCGCACTGACAATAACATTTACGCTACGTGAGTGCTCCACCCAAGGTCGTCACTAATGGTTACTCTCAAATACTTTGCATGGTGTACTTCCTGGAGGATCTCATTACACAGATCATATGATTTGGATAATGGAGATGTACCCCTGCATAATACGCATGATGTTGCACTTGGATGGGTTAAACCTCATGCCCCACTTGGTTGGTCACTTAGAGATAATCACACGGCTTGGTTGGTAGCTGACATTCAGCTTTGATTAACGTCTGCCTTTACTTCGAAAACAACCGCCGCCTAGAATTCACGGTGTCCATTTTTAGATGACGTAATGCACCTAAGATGTCATCCAATCCACTTCAGAAGTTCAGACCGTGCGCAGGCACGAACGTTAACCGCGACTTTGATGGAGCGCGCACGGTCTATAACATTTTGTGCACGACATCGGACCGTGTGTGCGCACGGTCAATAGCACCATGCTTAAGAATATTTTAAGATGTTATTCTGCAGGTATACCCCCTGTGTATGAGTAAACTGAGCTCTATCCTGTTCAGAAACTTCAGTTATTGAAGGCTGCCATTGTGCTGAGTTATGCTAGAAACATACAAAGAAAATTATCAAAAGTGCAATCTGTCAAGTCACATTGTGTTTGTTTACGATTGCGCTGTATTGCAACAGCTATTAATACTCTGCATTCCATTGTGATCTTGAAGTCGTGTTCACCGTCGACTATCATATGCTTCTGGAAATTCTCGAACGTCATTTTTGTATCACAGACTCAGCGTTGGCTTGGTTCAATTGGTACCTATCAAACCGGACTCAAACAGTTCACGTCACAAACTCCATCTCCGATGTCGTCATTCTCAGTTGTGGCATGCCACAAAGGTCGTCAAAAGCGTTCATTGCCTACACCAAGGATGTCGACAGTGTTTCTCGGCGCACCACTAGAGTTTTGCCTAAAATAGTGCAGACATTTTTTCTCAGACACAGTGTGTATGCACAAAAGAAACTCAACCATTTCAAACTGTTTGTTGCACAGATTCGGTTGCACCTGTCAGCATTATCCAGAAAAACATAACTCAAGACCAGACTTTGCGTCTGGTTTGTGGAAGCAACAATGTCGCGGAGTGGCGGCGCAATGCAGTTCCTTGGCTGATCCACTCCGGCTATGATGGCAGCAATGACTACGTCATAGCCAATGCGACTGTGAAGGACAGCGATCTTTACAGGTGTTACGACGCAGTCACGACAAGTGCTATTGTCGTGTACAACGTGACCGTAATAGATGATTATTTTGATCCCGAAATGATGTACATGTGGTGTTGCTTGTTTTTTCTTTGATTGATATTGTTCTTGATGCAATCATAATCAGAGCAAAAAAACTTTTAACAGTTTACAAAGCTATGTAAGGGCGAAAACGGCAAAAATGGTTTTGAGGTGATATTATCGCATGTTTTTTTGCCGTTTTCAAGTTTTGACCCATATCGCCCTTATATAGCTTTGTAAACTGTTAGTTTTTTGCTCTGATTTTTGCTGTGTTTTAGTCGACTTTTGTCAAAATTTTTAGTATTGTATTTTACGACAGTAAATTTATTCACTGTTTTCAGAATACCTCCGGACGGGTGAAGGAAGTTGGTGCAAGGAAAAATCGTGTGTGATGTAACAATGTCTGAGAACTTTTTAATACATGTTGTGCTGCAGCCAATTCTGTCTTTGAATAAGAAAGGTTGGATGCCATGACAACAGGGGTCATCAGGGGAGAAATTTCCATGACACCATCGGATAGCCCGGGCCCGAAAATAGGGGGGTAGGTGCAAACAGAGCACAATTATTTTTTTAAGTGGGCCGAGTCATACAAATCTCCATTGGCTCCAGAATGGCAACAACTGTGGAACCAGTGTACATCAAATAAACTTTACTGTGTGCAACCGGTTGTTGGTCACAGTGTCAGTTCGTCACTTTGCCGCTACGACTCGGTCCTTATCAACCGTCTTCGAATTGGTCATACAAGACTTACAAACTCTTTATCTCCTAAAGGTAGGGATTCAACCGGTATGTGAATCTTGCCATTCTCCGCTCACAGTCAAGCACATTTTTGTAGACTGCACCCGTTATAGTGCAGCACGTCAGAGATATTTTGGAGTGGACACACTCTGGGACGTTTTTGAAAATGTTACATCTCGCAACATCATTGCTTATGTTAAAGATATAAACTTTTACAATCATATATAATGTTGTTTTTACATTAGCTTAATAGCCTCGATCTTAACAAGTATTTTAACTTTGCTTTTAATACATGTATTAAATGCTTTTAATTAATTTTAACCACATATAGCACTGAATGGCCTATTTTGTGCTTATGTGCCATTATGTATACACTCACTGTATACATGCCCTGAGACAGTGTCATGGTTTGTGCCACCTACTGTACAGCGCAACGGAGACGGCCGCGTGCGGCATTAATTAGTCAGATGGTGGCGCCCGGCTGCCCGCCAGCTGCACTGAGTGATTGTAACTCATTACAGCACGGCAGCATGAATGAGCAAAATGCTAAAATGGACATAATTGTTTTGGTGGTGCTCGGAAATCGCGATTTTTATCCGATTCGATTTCGAGCAAAAATCGCGTTTTTCGATTTCGAATCGAATATCGTAACAACACTAGTGATATGGTTTAGGTCCAACCCGGTGATGAATTAAGGTGTGCTTAGACCCGGCATTTCCTCCACGCAAATTAATTGACAATTGCTTGTCTGTTTGCTAGCTGCTTTTCGCATGCAGTGCATAAGCAAGAAGGTGATTCGTTATTGTTTCTCTGACTGTATGCAGTGTTTTATTCACTCCAGCAGTATATGACTAAAAGTACTAGCAAACAGATGCTAGCTGACAAATTATGGCTTAGCACTAGGTGCTCATTAGCAGTAGTTGCGTACTTCTACAATAACTTTTATTGTGACTAGAAATAAGTTCTGTGGAATTAGGTATCTGTCACATTGCCGCTATATATCTGCTGCGTATTTATAATACGCTTGTTAGTTAACATTCTTACAACCACTGGTGCGCCTCAACATTAATCTCAAGGTGCTTTCTCATGGTGTGTGTCAACGCGCATCATCGTGTGTTGCATATTCATGAGCCAACTAATCTGATGTTTGAAAGTGTCGAGACTCACTTCTGGGTCACGAAGACTGTCAGACAGCGAATTCCAAGTCAACGGGCTCGCAACAGCAAAGCGACGACGACCAAAACTGTTCAATCGATCTCAATTGACTGTTCAACCAAGCCTTAATCAAAGCGCTGCCTCACTCTAGAATTCTAGAGTGGATACATGACTACCGGACGTCTCGTCACAGCTTCTGTTTATGATAATATGAGTTTGGCTAGGACGCTTTAATTAGTTGGCTCATGAATATGCAACACGCGTTAACGCACGTTGATGCACGCAGTGAGAAAGCACCCTCAGCCTTAAAATTTCACCATTTGGGTTACGTGACATTATTGGTCATGTGACGTAATCAGTCACGTGGCAGCTAGACAAGCAGTGTAAGGTTTTCTATATGGATTATCAAATATACTTAGCAATAGCATGCCCATCTTGCACGTTTTTGGCATTGCCTGTTACCCAACACAGGTCAACATACTCTCTCAACCTTAGCTAGACAGGCTGGGTACTCGATTTACTTACCATGGAGGAATGGAAGGCTGAGTTGACATTGGTGTTGTTATATACCGAGACAGTGAAAGTCGCTCATCCACGTAAGGCATTTGATAGAGACTGGACCAGGTGTTGAACCCACAACCTCTTGATTGTAAGCCCTGACTCTTATACCACTGAAACACCTATTTGATTAGATATGCACCACATTCTTTGTGTCTTGCATCATCTGCAAGACATGTATTACATAAACGTAACTATATTTTTATGCTATGATGCACTATATGCCTTTAGTGCAAAATTCAAAGAATTCAGTACTGGGGTAGTTCATATGTTAATTCGTATAGCATGATAATATATAATAATACATTGTATGTCTGCATAGAGTGTACAGTCACATATGTCTTAGACAACTTTGTTTAAGACACATTTTGTAAATCTACGGATTAATCTGCTGGCTGACCAAACGATTACTTGACTGAATTTGCAGACTTTTTACGCGCGAAAGTAGCTACTGCTTTAGCACGTCTTAGCCATTGCAATTCTGTCCGTCTCTTTGTCCGTCACATGGGTGGATCAGTCAAAAACGGTGACAGCTAGGATTACCAAATCTTTTCGGTTGCCTGGAAGACTCTCGTTTCAGGATCATAAAGCTTTTCCATGAATTCTAAGGGGGTCACCCCGAACAAGGGTGCTAAATGAGAGGGGGGGGGTAGGAAAAATTTGCGATTTTTAGCCAATAAGTCATTGTATCTCAATAATGGTGCAAGTTAGGGTCTAGGTTACTATTAATCTCTAATAGGAAGTCGTACACTGGCTCTCGATTGCCACCGAATTCAATGACCTTGGATGACATTGAACTCTAAAATAGGGTTTTTAATTTATTTTTTGGCATTTTTGGGCTGCAAGACACAGACACATTTCAAGAGCAAATTGCGCCAAATTCACTACAGACAGACCAAGACAATCTGCATATGAAATTTTCAGCATTGAACACAGATTTCGACAGTTCAAGTCTTTACCTTTTAGGTTCAAGGAAACCTGCGCACGAGGACACTAAAGAGTGGTACCCTTGTTGTCAAGTCTACCATGAAAATGGCTGCAGATAGGCATGGATATGCTTAGATCCCTAAACCGGCTAGCCGTGAATTTCACGGCCGGCTTAGCCTTTTCGCGGCTAAGGTCCCGTCTTAGCCCCGATTTTTCAAACTACGGCAACTTAGCATTTTCGCTACATTCCTGCAGTTTTTACGCGCGACTGCTTTCAGCACGTCTTAGCCATCGCCATTCTGTCCGTCTGTCTGTCTGTCCATCCGTCTGTCACGCGGGTAGATCATTCAAAAGCGGTGCAAGCTAGAATCACCAAATTTTCACCGTCGGCTGTCTGGAAGACTCTAGTTTCAGGAACTGTAGTTTTTCCATAAAGTCGAAGGGGGTCACCCCGAACGAGGGCGCTAAATGAGAAGGGGGTGGGCATAATTTGCGATTTTTAGCCAACAAGTCGGTGTATCTCAGTAATGGTGCGAGATAGGGCCTAGGTTACTATTAATCACTAATATGAAGTCGTACACTGGCTCTCGATTGGCGCCGAATTCAATGACCTTGAACGCCAAAATAGGGGTTTTATAGATTTTTTGGCGACTTCGGGCTGCGACACAAGCCTATCATTCACAAGGTGGTGCCACGGAACTATCATTGTGCGATCCAGATAGAGAATTTGCCATTTGTATATTAACTTAGCATGAACACCCCAATTTTCAGCTAAACTAGTGAACTGGAACTGCTATAGGCTTTTGCGCGTCTCGCGAGCATTAGCTCAAATTTCTTGTTACACTTACGTTCTGCGTTTTTAACGTTTTTTCATTTTGCGAACGTTTTCTATATTTAAGAAACATGTAGTAAAAATTTTTTTCAAGAACTTTGAGAAGTGCTTTTTAAACCGTTACAGAAACGAATTTATAAGCCACACGCAGGTTTAGGTTTTGTGGTAGTTTGCTTAGTTAGTGTAGTGTGATATGACCACACCGTTGAACTGAAATTGAATATAAAGTTCTCTTTTTCTCCTCTTCTCTCTCTCTTATCACCCAGTTCCAGCTGTACTGGGCCTACAACATTACGTAATAGGCAACAGGTTGAACAAATTAAGACCGATGTTTATGAACAGTTTTTCCCATCACATTTTAATGGACTTTTAATGTTTTTTTAATTTCCTCTGAAACGTTTTTTTACATCTATGCGATGCATAACCGGCATATTTTGCAGTGCATTATGATATGTGTACAATGTACACAACACATTGTAATTTGTAATACTGTGCGACTGATTGTAGGCAAAGTTACGTTACGGGACGTCATTTCTACGGCGCTTTGTGGTTCTTCTAGTGTTCACACAAACTGATATTAACGAATTTTTGTCACCTAGTCGCGATTTTGGCGGCGGCGGCGGCGACTTAGCAAAATCACGGCGCGGCGGCGGCTTAGGGGTTTAGGTATGCTGCATATCACAACAAGCCCTATTGATGAGCTTTTTACTTGTATCAACATCGATGACTTTGAAAGACCCTGAACTCCCAAGATAAGGGGTTTGGTTTTATTGTTTTCTATTGTAATTTTCTGCTGTGCCGTGCATTTCAAGAGTGAATTGCGACGAAGTGGTTGGAGATAGACAAAGGCTATTTGAGAACAGGAACTGCTATAGGCTTTCGTGCGTCTCCTCAGCATTAGCTCAAATTTCTTGTTTGTAGATGTTGCAGATGAGTCACTGTCACCATCTCCCACACCTTCCGCTACTTCAACACCAAGTTGGATTATTCGTAAGTTATACGTTTACCAACAGTCATCGCTTCTGCTTCCACTATTTTGTTTTCCTGTATCTCTGTCATTTATCGGGCCAGTCCTGTCTTCATTTTGATCATTCAGTTATATTCCATTTATACGATGAACAGAGATGTGCGGACTGCGGATGCGTCAGGCGTGGATCCAGATTCTCAGGATTTTTTGCGGACGTGGATCTTGTTCTGTGACGAAATTTGTGGACGCGGACTGACGCGGATCTTGTTTTGTGATAAGTGTATTTTTTCATAATAAAATTTAAAAACAGAAGTGATGTGTTGAGACGTGTGTAATCTGTTATAGGTCTATGAGCGTAGTGGCCTACCTTACGTATTAATGACTGCTTCATCGTGTAAATGGGGTATTAGTGAATGAGGGAGGGTTATGGTTATCATAGTTATTCTGTGCTCTTGGCATAATTGTGCATTGAACTAAATGTGTGTGGATTAATAGCAAATGGAACTTTTATATTATTTCCACTTCTGCATGTCAACTTTCATTTACTTGACTGCTCTGAAGACTATATTTTTATGTTAATCTTGCTGCAGTTGTATTGCATTACTGCAATTTAATTTATTTACTATTTCAGGAGAAATGACTGAATGCTGAGAGTGACAGTAGTACATACAGGGTGGGCCAAAAAAATGGCACAATTTTTTGTATGTCAAATAACTTCACCAAATCTTGACCGATTTTCAAAATTCTTTCACTGTCAGAATCAGGAGACAATTTGCAATAAAATTATTATTATAGATCCCACCACACCTAAAGTGTGTCGCTACACTACCTTGTAAAATATCAGTGTCTTAAAAAGCAACAATTGATAAGAAGACGATATCTGTAACAACACATTGTAAAAAAATTAACAACAGGAAACAACCTGTTTATTGTCTCAGTTATTGTCCAAAGTAATTGCCTCGCAGTTTCCACATCAGATGTTCAATGTGTCCGCCTTGCTGCTGGAATCCACCAAACGCTGCGACAGTTTGCTCCACTTAGTGACAATCGCCTGCTTCAGCTGGTTGATTGTCGTGAACTGTCGACGTTGGTAGACCATCTGTTGAAGGGCCCCCCCAAACAGCATAATCGACCGGATTCAAGTCCGGGCTGTCAGGTTCGATGAACGTGATGCTCTCACGGCGCAGATACGCCAGTGTGTTCTTGGCAGTGTGCGATGGCGCATCGTCCTGTTGCAGTGTCCAAGAGTAGCGTTGACATCTGGCACAGATGTCTGGCAGTAGACCTCGGCCGAGAACCTGTTGACAGTAATATTTACTGTCAACCTTGGCTCCCGGCTCGACGAAGATGACACCAGTTTTCCCCATTTTTGACACGCCGACAGAAACCATTACTTTCTGGCTGAAGTGCTGACGTTCACGAATTAGCTTCACTGGTGAAACACCACGTTTCTTGGTGGTTTGTGCATAAACACGATCGTTCTGTGAATTTAATGGTGTCTGAACGGTAAATGTTTTTTCGTCGGTAAACCACACACTATGGACACTGCGTTCAGTTGGGAAGCACCGAAGAAGTTGCTGACTGCGCTGCAGATGTTGGCTTTGCAGTCATTATTCATCTGCTGACCGGCAGTACGCTTGTATTGGTTAAGTGCAAGATATTTCTTGACAATACGTCGAATCGACGAACGGGAAATGCCCATTTCTCGCTGGATTTCTCGTGGGCTTTTGTGGCTGTGCGGTTTGTCCTCCTGGCTAGAGATAAGCTCGCTTACCAGCTCGATGTTTGTGGCCCACAACTCGACCCCAGTACGACCGTCGACCGCCAACAGACCACCCAGACTAGACTTAATCACACACGAACTAAAGGCTTGACACAGAGCAGACACGTTAATTCTCAGGGCATCGGACTGGACCACCCACAAAAAGCTCTTATAACAGTCGACAAGTTGATTGACAAAGTACGTTGTGGCGTGGATCATAAAGCACCCAAACAATAAGGACAACCAAGACGAGAATTGACCCAAACAAGACTGGACCACCGTAATAAAGCTCTTACGTATGAAAAAGTTGACTGGTAAGATAGTGTGTTGTAGAGCAGACCACAAAACAGGGAGACAATAAAGATAACCCAAACAACACTTTGGACCACTTAGAAGTTAGACAGTGGACACGTCGATTAACACTTATATGTTGTATAGCAGACAAGGCTGGACCACCCAGGAGAAACTGTTATAACAGTAGACAACTTTGCTGACCAGATACATGTATACAAGTGTAGTGTGGGACACAGACCACCCAGACAGGGCCGCACGCCGGCAAAGTAAATATCGCACACGACGTCCGGAACGTTGCAACCTTCTGCACCTAAACGCCACAACGAGCAATGGTTTCCATAGCAATAATGTTTGCTGAGCCTGATTTGTTTTATCTATTACTGCCTGCGGAAACAACCGCAGTATTGTTTTCGGCAGTGTCGCTGTTATAGGGCGTTTACACGATCGAGCAACCATCGAGCTGGCTCAAGCAGGCCTATTGGAACCCCGCCCCTGGCTCAAATGTAGGTCTAGGCTTAGCCTCTTAGACCACAGCTGATCACGTGTTATATAGACCTTCCAATTAGCATGCTAATTACCATACAACGTCGAGCTATACTGCTCGATGTTTGCTCGATCGTGTAAAGACTGCAAGTTTTTTCTCTGTTTTTCTCTTTTTCTCGTATAATACGACAACTCATGTAGCGTTCGCTGCATATAGGCCTAGCTTAATAAAACTTTGTAGTTTGTATGAACTTGTACATGTAATCGAAACCTCTAAAAGCCTATCAAGATTATAGGCCAAGGGTCAAAGTTCACATATTTTTTTGCGTTTTTGCTTGCAGAATACTGCTGCTACCCGTTGATGTATAAACATGTAGCTTACCTTGACAACCTTTAGAAACCTATTTAATATCAAGGTCACAGGTCAAAAGTCAAGGTCACAAGTTTGTGTGCGTTTTTGTCTGCATGATGCTCGCGGGCATGTACTTAGTAAGTAAGTAAAAGATGAATTTATATAGCGCATATCGTTAAATTAGCCTCTAATGCGCTCAGCAGGGGTTTCGCTTGTCTTATTCAGATTATATCGTGCACAAACAAATGGGGAAAATAAAGTAGTTAGTCGCTAATCCACAGCGTAAGCGTGCAGTGTCTTCTGACCTGTGGCGAACCCGAGCAGAACGTCGAGAACTCCGTCAGCGTTGACATCCAGCAGGCGCAGCGCCGACTCAGTCATCAGCTTAGCGAAACCACTTACCCAAACATCCTCCACAGACAGATGGCCGCACCCCTTGTCAGCATCCCCATCCGGAAGCGGAAATGGCGTCGAGATCGTCGTCACGTGATCAGAATGTGACGTCATCGACGACGAAATCGAAGCAACCAGCGTCGTGATCACGGCTAGCGTCAGCGTCATCGTGGTCCAGACGACTATGCACCGAACTGCACTGCGCTGGCGCCATCAGTTTGATCTTGACGATGGCCTTGACCTTGAAGATCGATTTGACTTTGTCTCTGACCTTGTTAACTAATGACGACAAATCGACCTTCGCAAAGCGACTTTATCATTAATTCACAAAAACCTATCAACGTGGCCTTCAGTAATGAATGGAAATAAACTGATGTAAACGACCAGTTTGACCTTGACATTGACCTTGACAGTCGGCGATGGCGTCTCACGAGCGGTCGTAACAGGTCCTCGACGTCAGTTGTTGACATCCACGTGTCTACGTCTTCCATTCCGTCTTCGTCTTCTGTCTCTCCGTGGCCTGCAAGCGATGACTTGTCCGGATCAGTTGACGACTCGTTGTACGCTGATCTACTGTGCCGCAGAGTGTGCTATATAGAATGCATCGTCCAAGGGCAAGGGTGATCCACCAGGATTTGCAGTGTCTTGTTGTCTTGTCTGAATACGATGACACGCTGAAAAAATCTACCGAAACTTGCAGTGTCCTGGTGGTTTGTCTAGATCAGAGGATGTACTGAAAGCTGATCTACTGTGTCGGAAATGTCCTGGTGGTTCAGACGTCTGGTTCAAAAGTGATTTACTGTGCCGCAAAGTGTTCTGGACCCATGGTTGATTATCTGGATCAGAAGTCGCGTCCAAGGCTGATCTACTATGCCGTGAAGTGGTGCTTTGCTGTCTTTCTTCGGATAAAACGCTTTGTTTATGGGCTAAATGTGCTAGTTGTCTGTTTGCATCAGATGTCTCGACGTTCAAGGGTGATCTACTGTGTCGAGGAGTGGACGCGTTCGTAGAGCCAGGAGCTCCCAACACTCGTACGTCAATCTCTGCCATCGCGACAGTCTGCTGCATCACAATGCATATCACAAGCGTAACACAAATGTAGAGTCAGTTCCAAGCCGCAAGACCCACAGGGCGACGCCGGTCTCCTCAGCCTGACTCCAGTTTACACTACGAGACCGCGGATACGCGGGACTATTGCATCACGCGGTGTGCCTGTTTAATTCCCTGCTTTCGCCGCTAAACCGACTGTTTCGATTATGGGGGAGTGGCCATACTAACTATATATGGTTAACTAAAAGTGATTTATTGACATTTGAAACAACCCTTCTATCTCGCATGGTTGCTGAAATATTGAGTGCCAAATCTTTAGCCACGCCCAGCTACCATGAAAAATGCCGTGATAACAAGGGTAAAAAAAGGCAAATGAAAGGGTAAAAGTATTTTTAGAGTTTGCACTATGTTTTAAATTTGTGTGTGATAAAATAAGATTATTACAGTGCATGAAAAAATTACTGTAAATCGGTAATTTTCGCAGTTACGAAAACTATAGAAAAAAATATGCAAACGGTTTACCAGTAAAATTGTTTAGTGAGGAACAGATAAAAATGTTCCAGCAAGTAATCGGATGAAACTGCGTTCTTTTTAGCAAAATAGTAAGGGGCGTTCGCTTTCTGGAAAAGATGAGAGGTCTGCGTGCCCTTATCCCCAATGGACCTCTGATGGCTCTCATCGAAAGCTGTTTCCGGTGTCAGAAGAACTCGCAGTTCGCAAAGGCGCTCTTGACTGCTTCATTTGTCGTTTTATTGGTGCCGGAGAAAAATATTAGGCTTTAATTGCATCTCCTGATGACCACTTCCACTATGCCTATACACTGTGTAGTATAACTATTAGCGACCCTTTATTTGTTTCGTTATTTTCGGTCGAATTCTGCTTATAACAGTGCATATAATTGTCCAGCTTGATAATTATAATATCGTGATACCGTGTGACGGTTTTATATCGGTTTTCTTTTATTCATTTGACGGTTTTTCCTTAATGCGGCCGGTGCGTTTTATGTTCTGTAGCTTATCGCGGTTCAGTTGTTACAGCCGCATCGCATACGCTAATATCTCCAAGTACTGTGCAATTGTATCGAACTAAACAAAACATCAGGCCAAGATAAATTAATTTGCTAAAAGTTGTTGGAGCCGAGTGTCGGCATAATATGAAACCGTCCGTACAGTTAACGAGCGTTTCGCGCATTAAGAGTAAATTTGGTCATTGCAGAGGCGTAATAGGCTGAGTTTGCACTTGCAGTCGGCGCCTAAATCGCTCGGCGCCTGGGCCGCCACACGCAAATAAGCGTGTAAGCCTATGCAGATATGCAGCAATTTATTGAGGTTTTTGACATCGAATAACCTTGACTTCTGACTATTTAAAACTGAAAATTTGGCTAATACTGTCGCAAGGAACATTCGTACCAATTCTGTTTCATCTAAGTTTTTTTTTTGTTTTTGAGTTTGAAGCGCATAAGAAACAGACAGACTGGCAAAACGCGTAACGCGGCTAAAAAAGACGGCCGGATAATAATAGTACAAGAGAACGGTTTAGTCTTACCTTGCGATATCAGAAATGCGACTTTCATTCACCAAAGCGGTGCCACGTTCTGCCGAAACGACTGTCAGCACTGCTGATCGAAACTATTATCTGGAGACCGATTACTTTCTGATATGCGTCGCCTCACTAATTCTGCAACGTCATCATGCAGCAGCAGCAGCAGCAGCAAACATGGGCCTACTGATTGACCTACGCTTTAGACAGGCGCGTTTGGTTTCATTAGCTAAACGTTTAGTTTACGTATTGTAACGTAATGCGGGTTTCTCGACCCGTACTGGGACTGCGTTCTGATCCGTACCATCTTTGAATAGTGACTGAGACTGAGATTGACGGGTGACTACGCCGGGGTATACCGCTGCCGTTGCCGGTGCTACTATGTGATCCGTAGCCTGACGGCTGCTCTGTGTTACTACTGCTGGGTTCGAGGGTTCGTCGACGGTATGTCGAGCTCCGAGCGAAGCGGAGGGTTTCGAGGCTGATCCGTCATTTACTATCGCTGCAACTGATCCGTCGTCATCACGTACAGTGCCTGAC
>Ga0209671_1004806_pt1 | contig 13504 bp, 10 predicted proteins | sample WorMetHERISLAND2_2_FD_187401 | JGI IMG/M metagenome (GOLD analysis project Ga0209671, IMG submission 187401) | Marine gutless worms symbiont microbial communities from Max Planck institute for Marine Microbiology, Germany - Olavius geniculatus... | ecosystem: Host-associated > Annelida >... | reverse complement strand
GTGTAATGGTAAAATTTGAATCTTTAAATTGTGATTTGTGCTGTTTTATACCTACAACCACGATGTCACCTTTACACTGTATATAAACTGAACAGTTTTTTACATAAATGTTACATGAATCAGTCAGCTGTTTTGTTATGCTGTTTGTATGTGTTTTAGTTCAGTGATGTCTTCGTTGGCAGTTGGTTCGAAGGTGAATAGAGTTACTGACAGTATTATAAAGTCACCAGAAGATGCACGACTCTATCGAGGTCTGGAACTGAAGAATGGCATGAAGGTTTTGTTGATTAGTGATGCAATGACCGATAAATCTGCTGCAGCACTTGATGTTCACATTGGTACGTATTTTGCCTGCACTCTCAAGCAACACTTGGCCAGCTGACTGTTGACCGTCAGTCAACAGCTTCTCTGTATGAAGTATGAATGCGCAGCAATTAAATCACATTGGTGTTATAGTTGCCATGACATGATTGGTTAGTTGGTTTTTCATAGTTGTTAACTTTTTGTAGGCCTAATATTAATCTGTATTCTATAGCCACAATTTTGATAAGAAAAATGAAGACTGTAGTTAGAGACTTTGTGTATGATTGTTTTGATTAGGTCATATGTTGGACCCGGATGAGCTACCAGGACTGGCGCATTTCTGCGAACACATGCTGTTTCTGGGAACGGAAAAAGTAATGAAGTTTACTTTTGATTTAAACATGTTGTACAACGTGGTTGTGTTGTGATGACAGGCTCGCTATAAGAATAAGCATATCATATGTTGCTTCTGTTTTTTGCTGTTCGGCTACATTTCTTTTTTTACGCGCGAAAGCAGCTACTGCTTTAGCGCATCTTAGCCATCGCAATTCTGTCTGTCTGTCCATCTGTCCATCTGTCTGTCACACGGGTGGATCAGTCAAAAACAATGCAAGCTGGGATCAGCAAATCTTCACCTTTGGCTGCCTGGAAGACTCTAGTTTTAGGTTCTACAGGGTGGTCCAAATAAACCAGACCCGTTTGAGCATTGATAACTCAGCGATGGTTAGCGGTAGAAACACGTGTGATACGTCAAAAGTTTCAGAATGCTGTAAAGAACAAAAGACAAATTTGCATAATGAATCATTTAAATGTTCTTTGCCTAATTTGCGGAAATATTTGTCACCCCCAAAATTCTGTCAAATTTAACTGTAACACGTGGATTTCACATGGATATTTGAGCTTTTATAACCTAGCAATGTTTATTGATGGAAATAGGTGTAATATGCCAAAACTTTTGCAGTTTTGTACAGAAGAAGTGTACAACTTGCATGTCTCAGCATTTAAATATTCTTTGCCTGATTTACAGAAATCTGTCCCACCCCTTAAATCATGCTAAATTGGCAGTAACACATGAATTTAAGTTGATTTTCATTCAGCATACAGTGAAATATCAACAATCGTTAACACAAATATTGAGTTTAGATGAAATTCGACATAGGCAGTTGCCCAGCTTTTGCATTCATAACTGTCATCAGTCCTTTTTAGGCAGCTGATCGATCGCTGGAATCAATGTGTTCATGATCAGCTAAGCCCAGCATTCGATTAGCACGCGTTTTAGCTGGTCAGTTACTGAAATTTTATGACCATGCTAGCTGTTGCAATGCCCCCACACTGAATAATTCACATAATTAAAATGTGAACTTTTTGGCAGTGAGTTTTTGAGTTCAATAAACTCTGGCACATGGGAGTGCAGGCAAATGCCTAATTTCAGGGGTAATGAAGATTTATGCAAATTAGGCAAAGAATATTTAAATGATTTGCTATGCAGGTTTGGCCCTTTTGTCTAAAACATACTAAAACTTTTGACATATCACACGCCTTTCTACGGGTAACCATTGCTAAGTTGTCAACGCTCAAACACATCCAGTTTTTTGGACCACCCTGTATAAAGCTTTTCCATAAATTCAAAGGGGGTCACCCTGAATGAGGACGCTAAATGAGAGGGGGTAGGCTTAGAACAGTACTAGCATTTGGGTATTGGGTATTGCCCAATATTTGCCAGTACTGGGTTGTATTGGGTACTGGGCAATACTTTTCTGGGCTGCAGTATCCAATACCAATACTGCCCAATGAGTTCCAAGTAGAGCAGTGCACAAATTTCTTAAATAAAAATTGGCAGGAAACTATTTAAAATTTTTTTTTGTATTTTAGTAAGTAAGTTTATGCCAGTTCTGCACATTGTTTAACTTGAAGCTTCAGTGAATTCATCAACTAACCAGGATTTTTATTTTCCAGGACTTTCCAGGAGGCGAGGGAACCCTGTATAAACTATATAATTAGTTGATCAGTGAACAGTCACACACCCTCTTGTAGCCAACCACTGTGCTCTCTGGTGGTTGTCACTACTGGCCCAGTCTGGCATGTGAGGCAGACTGTAGGCACCTGTGCTGCATGATGTAATTTGACACCACATTGCCACTGCCACTGCCCTGTAGTGAGGATCAAATGTGGCTCTCTTTTTATTCCTGGTACAGCATGGCCACAGACTTCAATGGACGGAGAATGAAAGCCTTTGAAACGACATTACACCCTTAAATGGTGGGTTAAGTGCAGGTGCTGGCAAAGCCGACCAAACTAATGCTTAGTTAACACCATTTGGCCACAGCAACATGGTTAGCACAACACACTTCACTTCTCATGTCTAGCTCTAGCAGGAAACATGGCAGAAAGCCGATATCGGTATTGGTATTGGGTATTGGTATAGGCAGGAACCAATGCAATTGGGTATTGGGTAGCTTTTTTGGTATCATTCTAACCCTAGAGGGGGGTAGGGAAAATTTGCAATTTTTGGCCAATAAGTTGCTGTATCTTAGTAACGGTGCAAGATAGGGCCTAGGTTACAATTAATCACTAATAGGAAGGCGTACACTGGCTCTTGATTGGCACCAAATTCAATGACCTTGAAGGCCAAAATAGGGTTTTTTTATGGATTTTTTGGCGATTTTGGGCTGTGAAACACATTTCCAGAGCGAATTGCACCAAAGTCAATTGAGATAGACATGGAAAAGCTGCATATGAAATTTTCAGCATTGAATGTGGATTTTGACGGTTTAAGTCTAGATTTTCTAGGTTCAAAGAAACCTGCGCACGAGGGCATCAAAGAGCGGTACCCCCATAAAAATCATTGTTTACCATTGTTGGCCAGTTTTTCGTGAAAACGGTTACAGATCACCATGGGCTTGCTGCCTATCACAACAAGTACTAGTAACGAGCTTCTTAGTCGTATCAACATCAATGACTGAAAAACCTTGAACTTCTAAAATAAGGTGTTTCATTGATTTTTGCTACCTTCGGTTGCAATGCACACTCCAAGAATGAACTGCAACAGATTGCCTGGAGATAGTCTGACAGTTTGCGAACAGGAACTGCTGTAGGCTTTCGCGCGTTTCATGAGCATTAGCTCAAATTTCTTGTTTGGTTATGCATTATTAACATCAAGTTTTCAACCTAAAGGTTAAAAAATATTTAATATTCGATATTAAGCATTAATGCTATTTTTATAACATTAATTTTTTGACATATTGTGTTTAATTGAAACAGTTGTATCATGGATTAGTTGTGGTTAGCCAGGTGTATTTTGTTTCACGTTGTGTCATACATGCTGTTTTACATATTTGTAGCATGTTGTGCATAATTATGTAGTGCATATTTCTGTCATATTAGACAAAATGATTTGTCATTTATTCTGTTGTGGTCTTGTGATAGATGGTAGACATGATTTTTTATGTGATCATTTGCTTGTTTTTTTTCTCATTTAGTGAGATTGAAATAACTGAGATTGTAGCTTGTAATAAGTCGAACATTATGTAGACACACACTATGTTTTACTTCAAAATTTTTCGTCCAATTTGCATAATGACACAATTTTGTTTTTTTTGTGTTTTCTTTCAGTATCCAGAAGAAAATGAGTACAACAAAGTAAGTATGCCATACGCTGTTAATAATAGGTAAAGGCCAAGCCGCACCATTTTAAGTAACTGTTATAAAGCACTAATTGGCTTCATCAAATGTTGATCTGTTAATATTTATTAATCTTCCTGTTGCTAGTATGTAAGTGTGTTGTCATAAACAGAGTAATGTATGTTATATCTAGCTTTCGTGAAAATTTGATACCAGGAGCATCAACGTACGTCATTGGAGCACGTAGTGACCTCGCTTGCATTTCGAGATGTTGCTGTTATACCGGAAGTAGCTTGACTGTATGCCCTTTCCATTGCACGTATCGCCAACAGCATATGACTTTGGTTCGGAAATGCGAGTTCTCTTCGCTTTCCGAAATGCGAGTTTCCTTCTCTGAGCACGCACTTGCCTTGCCTCACTACTGGCATTGAACTTTTTTGCAGACTGTCAACAAGTGTTCTGAGTGTGACATCATCATTTGGGTTTGCAAAAAATATTTTTATTCAGATTAATTCGAAGCAAAAACATCTTTGTTTCAGTCGATCAGCGTATTATTAATTGTTATTACATTTTACACTTATTTATCCAATATCGTTTTTTTTGTGCGATGTGGCCTTCCACAAAGATGACTATGCCTTGGAAAATGCACCATTTAAATTAGCGATGCAATACGGGGATAAAAAGATTTTTTTATTTCCTACAGTATACCCTGCTATTTGAGGTCATGCCCAGATGTAAGTGGAAATTTTTGTATACTCTGGAGCAGTTTCTGCTGGAAGCCTTCACTGCTGATTCATGGGTCTTGTGAAAGTCATACCCAAGTTTCCCGGGTTTATTGTCGTAATCATAGTCCACTGCTCATCAGTTAATGGACACAAAGTGATTTTTTTGCATTTTGCTGCAGTAACTAGAAAATTATCTATGTGAAATGTGATCAGGTGTATTTCAGTTGTAATCCTGTGGATAGCTGTTTGAATATTTGACCGTAGGTAATAATGTCCTTCGATTTTGTTGTTAAAATAAATCCAGGAAGCTGTACTGCATTGTGACAGATGGTATTACATACTACATATTACATAACTGAGCTGCAAGGACACGGTTTCAGGTAATGTCTGGCTGTAATTACTGTTGAATGTCAAGGCTGCGTATGGATTCATCATATTACAGCCTTTGTTTGGTGTTTGCTGATTCATTGACATTTTTACAGCCGCTGTATTATATTCAGAGCAACTTCTGTTCAGTGGTAGATGTTGTAGGAAAATGGTAGTGATGTGAGGAAGTTACCTTCTCACCTGGGCTAATTTTCTGGTTTTATTTGTTTCTGATTTGTATCGAATCATGTTTTTCTCTCCATTGTTGAATGTGTAGTTTCTGAGTGAGCATGGTGGCAATAGCAATGCCTTCACTTCCAGTGAACACACAAACTACTACTTCGATGTAGATCCAGTCCACCTGTCTGGTGCTTTGGACAGGTACCATGAGAGCTGCGATTATGCAGCCATTTTAATAGGCCATGTAACAGGTCTACAGGTCTATGTATCGTGTAATGATGTACGTTTTTGTTGGTAGTATATTTTGTATATTTTCGGCTTGTTTGAACTCATTTGTTAGCTTTGAAAATCTGCTTCATTTTGATGCGTGACAACTATGCTTCACACGTCTTAGCCATGGCCTGGGCATCTGTCTGTCCGTTCGTTCGTCCGTATGTCTGTCTCACCCTTGAGCCCTATCAAAACGGTGCAAGTAGGATCACAAAAGCTTCACCGTGGGCTGTCCTAAGGACTCTAGTTTTTCATGACAAAATTTCATGCCCCTGGGTCAGGGGGGTCTACTCGAACGAGGGCATGAAAGAGAGGTACCCCCTAGAAAAAATGTTATTTTCTGCTGCTATTGGCTCGCCTAGTGTGGAAACGGTTGCAGATAGGTACAGACAAGTTGCTTACTATATCAACAAGCACTGGACATGGGCTTTTAGTTTTATCAACATAGATCACCTTGAATGATTTTGAACCCCAAAAAGAAGAGTTTTTGGCAAATTTTTCGTATTTTTTGGCTGCAGTGCACACTTCAAAAATGAGTTGCGACGGAATGGCTGGAGATAGACCAAGATAACCTGCATATGAAATTTTTAGCATGAAGCATAGATTTTAGTAGTCTTTAAGTCCCAACCCTTTAGGTTCAAAGAGGCCTGCACACATGAGCGTCAAAGAGGGGTACGCTGTAAAAACTGGTTATTTTATCGTATTGGCTTGTCTAGCGTGAAACAGTTGCAGATAGGCGTAGTGATGCTGCTTATCATAATAAGCACTCATGACAAGCGTTTTTTGGGGGTATCTACCTTGATGACCTTAAGTGACCTTGAACTCCCAAAATAAGGGGTGTTTGTGGGTGTTAGTGATTTCTTTGGCAATTTTCGGCTGCGGTGCACACTTCAAGGGTGAATTGCGACAAAATGACTAAAGATAGACCAAGACAATGTGCGAACAGGAACTGCTATGGCTGTCGCGCATTTCATGAGCTTTGCTCAAATTACTTGTCTATGCAGTTGTCCTTGTGGGCTGCATTACGGATCTTGCCTGTCTGTCTGCCTGCGGGCAGGTAAAACCATCACGCCGGCTTCGCCCTCGCCAGCTCAAAGCACTGTAAAGGGGATGAGCTCCCACGCAACGGACCTAGGTCTATGCAGAATCTTCTTTTTCTTCCTGTCTGTCTGTGTATCTGTTGAGTATGTTTTTGTTGGTAGTGTATTTTCTCAGTCTGTCTGTATGTTTCCATGCAGCTGTCACAACAGGCCACATTGTGGGCCTTGCATGTTTGTCTGTTTATCTGAGCACTGGGCCGGCATATTTTGCTAACTCTCTTGAGGTAAACGTTTGTTGTGACGACTGAAGATTTGCTCAGTTCTTTCTGACACCACTGTTCACGACCAGCGCCACCGAACGTGAGGTGAATGCCGTCAACTCGGAGAATGACAGAAACCTTCAGAATGATTTCTGGCGACTTAATCAGCTCGAGAAGTCCACCTGTAAGGCGGGACATCCGTACACTAAATTTGGGACCGGTTAGTCATCAAACCAAATTTTTCTGTTGTCAGTTAAATTGACAGTTGGAAATAACTCTGGTTCTACCAAGGAATGAAAGGAAAAATGCAGATTTTTCTTAAGTTTTCAGCCACAATGCTAGTATTTCCAGTGTATTTTATTAAATTTGCTGAGATATACTGCTAAAGTATCAAATATTTTCTATCTGCTCTCATCGTGGATGCTGTCCAAAAGCTAATTGGTTTATTTTAGCATGTACGCATTTTTTGTTTTAAGTAACTTTTGCGATAATTTGAACACAGACTGCTACAAAAACGCAACCTCATTGGCCTCAGTGTTTGGTCGTCCAGCTTTTTCTGCTGCGGGTCTGATGGTTTTTAACTTGCTGCCAGACAGCCTTCTGTGACTCATTGTTTACTGTCAGTACTTTCAGATGTGATTTAAAGGCAGCACTCTTCAATGAATACATACTCATGTCCTCATCATGTAAAGATTTTGCATGACATTGCACTATTTACATTGCCATTGACAGAGTTAATTATGTTAATTGTTGCAGGCTTTGTTGTTCATTAATATTAATTATTGACTTGAGCGTTTTACATAACGTAGTTTGCCGCCTTAGGTGAATGTGAATTCACAGCCTAGTCTTGGCTACTATGTGCTTCCTGATTCATCTGTAATGTGGTTTTATTTATTTATTTATTTATTCATTCATTTATTTACACATCTGTTCATTAATTTTCTGATTAGTTCTTGAGTAATGACTCATAGACATCCAACTAGATCAGTTCTTTGATTGTGATTCAGGCAACAAGGATACACTGTTGTCAATTCCATTACAGCGCAGTCAGGATATCAGGGAAGAACTGTTGAAGTTTCATAAACAATATTATTCATCAAATGTGATGGCTCTGACTGTGCTTGGCAAAGGTTTCTGTTTTTTTGTACTGTACTATAGCTGTAGGGTCAAAATTGGCTTTTTATTCAGTTCTTTCATGCTTAGTCATTTGTCAATATTATCGGATTTTCTGTGTGTTGCTTTATTCTCTGTTTTTCGGGGTTGCTTAAGAAATTAATATTTGATGGTTAGGAAATTTTTAGGGATGTGACATGGCTTGATCAACATACTATTTAAAGGATACACATAACAGATTGTAATATGTCGGTGTTTTGCTAGGTGACAGCACTTTGTGATGCCCTTCTTTAGTTTTAATTAAGACACATCGGTGAATGTAGCATTTCAATTCAATGCAGCACGGCTAAATGGCATACTGATATTAGAATGAGTTGAACTGAATTAATTCACGCCAGTGGATCATTTGTCTTCATCCATGTTATGTAGGCTTTATTATCTCTAGTCTCAGTATTTTAGGATTATTTTTGACTGTTTTTGTAATACTTAGGCCTAGTTTTTACTCACGAAAGCAGCTACTGCTTTAGCGCATCTTAGCCGTCACATTTCTGTCCGTCCATCCGTCTGTCACACGGGTGGATCAGTCAAAAATGGTGCAAGCTAGGATCGCAAAATCTTCACCATCGGCTGCCTGGAAGACTTTAGTTTTAGGAACCGTAAAGCTTTTCCATAAATTCGGAAAGGGTCACTCTGAACAAGGGTGCTAAATGAGAGAGGGTAGGAAAAATTTGTGATTTTTAGCCAATAAGTCGCTGTATCTCAATAATGGTGCAAGATAGGGCCTAGGTTAGCCTCGTACACTGGCTCTCGATTGCCACCGAATTCAATGACCTCGGATGACCTTGAATGCCAAAATAGGTTTTTTATAGATTTTTTGACGATTTTGGGGTGCGAGACACCTTTCAAAAGCAAATTGCGACGAAATCAGTAGAGATAGACACAGAGAAGCTGCATATGGAATTTTCAGCATTTGAACGTAGATTACGACGGTACAAGACTCGATTTTCTAGGTTCAAGGAAACCTGTGCATGAGGGCATCAAAGAGCGGTACCCCCGTAAAAGTCATTATTTTACCGTTGTTGGCCAGTTTTCTGTGAAAACGGTTGCAGATAGGCATGGGCATGCTGCCTGCCACAACAAGCACTAGTGACAAGCTTTTTAGTCATATCAACATGAATGACTTTAAAAGACCCTGAACTTCCAAAATAAGGGTTTTTATTGATTTTTGCGATCTTCGGCTGCAGCGCACACTCTAAGAATGAACTGTGGCGAAATGGCTGGAGATAGACTGAAACAGTTTGCGAACTGGAACTGCTGTAGACTTTTCGCGCGTCTCGTGAGCATCAGCTCAAATTTCTTGTTTATTGTTAAGTCCTGCTGTCCACTTCTGTAAGAGGCACTGTAGAAGATATAGTTGTAATGTGTGATTTCATAGCGCTGTATTTCTGGCTTGTGTGCAGAGTCTCTGGATGAGCTGGCGGATCTCGTAGTGCCATTGTTTGCTGACGTTGAGAATAAGAACGTACAGGTTCCTGAGTGGCTGGATCATCCGTATGGACCAGACCAGGTTAAGGTCAGTATAGATAGCAGTAACACGTCCATTCTGACTAACATCTACCAGATGCATTACGTGATATGTTGTTATGTTGTGCAGTTATGCAGTCGTCTATTCGTGGCGAATTGTGCATCTGTGCAGCGTTTTTACATGATGTTTCTCTAATATCTGCTGTATGCATCGATGGATTTTCACTGGATTTTTATCAGTAGTTTAGTGTGAGACTAAATATGTACTGGTTGGTTTTTCACGTATTCTTGAGAATAAGTTAATGTTGGTGGCGTGGCGTAGTTGGTAACGCATTTCGGCTGAAACGAAGTTACTCTATGCCGGGCCCGGTTAGCACTGCGATGAGTGACTGCCTGCGGGCAGGTAAACCATCTCGGTGCGAAGCCTGCCAGCTAGGTTGACTCAGCCTTCTACCCTCCGTAGGACGGTAAAATGAGCAGTAACTCATTTTTATGGGTTTTGGAAGGTGTTGACCTTAGTACAGCTGATTGGGGCTGCCTAGCCGGCCACTGCGTTAGCCTGTGTCTGCAGGCTGCACGTGGTGGCCATGCGGCTGGCGGCTCAGGTTAGTGACAAAAAGTGCATTAGAGGCGTTGTATGCGAAATGCGCTATACAAATTGACACCTTTACCTTTTTTTTACCTTCACATTGTGTGACGTTGTAGATGAAATTTACTGCTGTACCTATCAAGGACGTAAGAAGCCTCAGCATTACGTGGCCAATACCAGATCTTCATCCGTTCTACAAAGTTAATGTAAGCAGCTCTTCTGCTGTTACCAGTGCATACAGTTAAAGTTTGTCAAAGTTCATTTTTACGTGCGAGAGCCAGCATAGCTGCTAAGCTATAGCACGTATTAGCTATGGTAATTCTGTCTTGTTGTCTGTCTGTCTGTCTGTCTGTCTGTCACGTCCCGGTACCGTTCCAAGCCCAAGTGAGATAGAGACTTCGGGCTTTCACCATACAGTAGCTTAGAGTGTCCAGTATTTCGTGATAAAATTTCATGCCGTTGGGTGAGGGTGGTCCCCATGAACAAGGAGGAGAAAGAGGGTTGCAGATATTGTCCTTTTATTAATTATGCCCTTAATAACTATCAGCTAACTACATAACTACAAATACCTAAAATACCAAATCAGTGGATTAAGATCTAGTAAAGCAGCACTGCGATGAACTGCTTCCACTCAGCTTTTTGTCTGTAAATGTCATTTCAGTAGGGCTGTGGAAATTAGCTGTTAATTGTTCATAACCCCTTCCACCAAAAAAAGACGTTATTTTACAGCTGATGGCTTGTCTAACATGAAAATGGTTGCAGGTAGGCACAGACATGCTGCTTATCATAAGCACTGGTGATGCGCTTTTTAGGGATGTCCACATCAGTGACCTTGAACTCCCAAAATAGAAGGTTTTAGAGAATTTTTGTAATTTTGGGTCTCCACACTCATTTTAAGAGTAAATTGCGCTAAAATGGCTGGAGATAGACCATAGACCATGTCAACCAGCATTGAATGTAGATTTTAGCACTTTAAGTTCCAACTCCCTAGGTTCAACGAGGCATGCCCACGAGGATGTCAAAGAGGGGTACTCCTCTAAAAAGTGGTTATTTTTTCACTATTGGCTTGTTCAGCGTGAAAATGGTTGCAGGTAGGTACAGATATGCTGCTTACCATAACAAGCACGGGTGGTGACGTGCTTGCTTTTTAGTGGTATCAACATTGATGACCTAGAACCCTGAAATGGGGGTTTTTGGTTATTTTTTGCGATTTTTATCTGCAGAAGAGTGAATTGCGATGAAATGGATGGAGTAGACCAAGACAACCGATGAACGGGAACTGCTATAGGCTATCGTGCATCTCATGAGCATTAGCTCAGATTTCTTTTGTTTAGTAGTTAGTTGGCAGCATTAGCTTTCTATTTTTTTAAACTGGAAGATCTCTCTACATCGTTGGCATTCACTTTCGGCAGATTGTACGCATAAATTGCATCCAGTGCAACTTTGCAATAGTTTACCAAATCAGTGGATTAAGATCTAGTAAAGCAGCACTGGGATGAACTGCTCCCACTCAGCTTTTTGTTTGTAAATGTCATTTCAGTAGGGCTGTGGAAATTAGCTGTTAATTGTTCGTAATTTTAACGATTTAGAAATTTGAGTCATAAATCTTCTGTTAAAGTCGTGTCATACAACCTGTGTCCTTGTCTGGCACTATTCTCTCACATAGGATCAGAGTCAACAAATTGAAAGAATACAAAAACGAGCCATCCGCATAATATTTAACTTTACCCGTGGCATGCCTTATATTTCCATTTGTATTTTGCAAACATAGAAACTCTTGCCAGTTGTAGAGATGATCTCTCTCAGGGGTTCTTTCTGGATATTGCGTGGCCTTCCTCTTGCCTTCCTTGTCTCCTCCCAGCTCCAAGAGAACAGTCAGTAATCTCACGAAGTATGAAGGTACTTCTGCTAAATTTCCTCAAGTTTATATTTATACAAAACGCTATTGGTCTTTTATTAATTATGCCCTTGATAACTATCAGCTAACTACATAACTACTAATACCTAAAATACCTACCAAATAGTTTGAGCTGGAGGAGACGTCAAGGGCAGAGGGGGCTGTGTGGTGTCTGGGGGGAGTTTCTGAGAGGGATCATTTCTACGACTACCAAATAGTTTATGCTATTCAACTTCACATAGGCCTGCAGGCCCTACATTACCATACTGGAACTATTGTTGTTGTTGTTTTTTTGTTTGCATTTTTTTCTCTTTAGATTTTGTTTTTTTCCATTTGGACAATTTTGCATACATGTTTTGCATATTTTATTATCCATGTATCACTGTATTATTTGGCTATTCAGCTTTCGAGCTCCAAGAGTGTTCTGATAAACTCAGTTCAGTTCAAAGAAGATAGAGTGACAGGCATTTGAAGGGCAATAATTTTTTTAGAGAATGTGAACATTTTAGTCTATCTCTGGGAGTGGATAAAACAAACTCTGCTGATTAATAAGGTTCACAGTTTTCCGCTTTAAATTTTGCCAAATTCCGCATGCCAGCTTGCCAAATTTCACGGCTTACCATGGCAAAATCATCCAAATTCCGTGACTCACTGCGGCCTTCCATTTGTAAGTTAACTGAGCTCTATCCTGTTCAGAAACTTTAGTTTCTGAAGGGCCAGTAGGCATAGTGACATTTTGCTGAGTTACGCTAGCAATGTACAAAAACGTACCTATCTTTTTTCGTTTTAGTAGTGCAATCTGTCAAGTTGTGTTGTGTTTATTTACGATTGTGCCATAATGTGATAGCTATTACACGTAGTAGGGCCCACAGCTTTAGGCAGTTTAGTTTGATTTTTTCCATTATAAAATTACATCATCAAGTCAAAAATGGTACTAATTGCTGGTGAATTTTCAACTTATGCAAAATTTTTACAAAATTTTACGGAAATATAAAAATTCTGCAGCAAAGGGAAAATGCCGTCGCTTGGCTCGAAATTCTATGGCCTGTGGAAAACTGTGGGCCCTACTGATTAAGCAGCAGTGCGTTTCTGACGGCTGTTAGCCAATAGTGTTTCGAGTATTTTTTACAAAAACATTTTTTCCTCTGTTGCCACTGTTACTTTTCAGTCAGAATTAGTGATTAATTAATCAATGAACTATTAATTTTATACCAGCTTTGCATTTTAATTAGTGGAGTTAAGGCATATGTATTTATGCCTGTGTAGCCTGGTCACTATCTGGGTCATCTGATTGGTCATGAGGGTCATGGCAGCCTGCTATCAGAGCTCAAGCGTAAAGGTGAATGGTGCCACTCATTACGCTTACTCTCACAGTGACACAGCTTACTGCTTGCTAATTTCTAAAAAGGTAAAAAAGGTAAAGGTCGTCAGTTTGTATAGCGCTGTCGTCACTAACCAGAGCCGCCTGCCGCACGGCCATCGTGTGCAGCCTGCAGACACAGGCTGGCGCAGCAGCCGGCTAGGCAACCCCAGTCAGCTGTACCAAGGTCCCCACCTTTTGTAACTCATGTAAATGAGTTACTACTCATTTTACCGTCCCACGGAGGGTAGAAGCC
>Ga0209671_1004804_pt1 | contig 13506 bp, 13 predicted proteins | sample WorMetHERISLAND2_2_FD_187401 | JGI IMG/M metagenome (GOLD analysis project Ga0209671, IMG submission 187401) | Marine gutless worms symbiont microbial communities from Max Planck institute for Marine Microbiology, Germany - Olavius geniculatus... | ecosystem: Host-associated > Annelida >... | reverse complement strand
ACATTATAGTTCTGAATAAAATGCACCTACAGCATTAGGCCTTGAACAGGAAGTTTAACAAACTATGGCCAACGTTTTTCATTTGTTTTAAACGTTTTTTATTCCCGCCAGGTTTTTAGCGTGTTTTAATTTTTTTGTAAACGTGTTTAGGCCTATGCTTTTGATAGCACCTTGTCCAATCATTGACGTTAGTCACTACTTCAAGTACATGTTTGTTATTAACAGGACATCGTCAGAATACAAATAAAATGTTCAAACTTTGGCTATGCATGTACTAAAATCTAAAATAAAATTTACACAGCACAAAGTCAAAGATACTCTGGCCGTTAACGAAAATGAACGTCCAAAATTAGTACTGTTGCAGTGTGAGCACTTTTCATTTGCGGTCAAGCTATCAAGCATTAATATTAAAAGTAGGCATACTACAACAGATAGTTAGCATTTATATTTTTGGCCGACGGCGGGGCCCCCCAAACGTCGTGGGGCCCGGGGTAGCTAACTCCCCCTACCCCACCCTCTCGACGGGCCTTGAATGCTACACTAGCTACTGGTTTAGTTTGTGATGTCCTTTATGGCAAGTTGACAAAGTCTGCATGGGGCTATTTGCCATTTTGGCATATGTTTGTGTTATTGTCTGCATCCCCTGCATTGCCATCTGAGCAACATGTGAAGTTCAGTGTAAAACAAGCAGTACTGGGTGATGAATGATCGCTTTTGAACTGCAGTCACTGATGGCTCATTTCCTTAGTCGATATAGATGCTGTTTATGCGCTGCAATTACAGCTGTGCTGGATTGTAACTTCTGCCTAAAACTTCATCCGCAGTGTATGTATTATTGATATCAGCAATATATTGTCTAGTTGTGATTGTGCAGAATGTAGCTAGCTGTTAAACAGTGACGTTTATGTTTGTGAGCGACGTCATCCACTGTTTATTGTCTGTCCAATGCGTTCGACAGTAGCCTATAAAATCACCTGAGCGTCCGTGCGTGCATGGATACGGTGCAAGATAGACCCATGGTCACAATGGACCACCAATAGGAATTAAAGTGGCCCACCGCGAGTTGAATGGTCGCGTGACTGATGACGTCACGTGACCCCAAAAGGTCAAGGTCGTGATTTGAGGCAGCAACTAAACTTTATAATTTTATCATTGGCCAACACAACCCACTCATTTAATTTATACGGACTATACTGTTAGCTATCGAGATGCATTGGACAGACTCAGTGTTCATTTGAACAGTATCCTGGAATTATGGCTTTTTCGCCCTTTTGCCGGTTCGCCCCCTGGCTTGTTTGCCCCCTGGCTGATTCGCCCCTTGGCTTTTTCGTCCCCTCACCTTGGACGTTTCGCCCCTGTTGAATACCGGTAATTTGCTACTCTATTTTGGCTAAAACAACGCAAATATCTGTGATTATCTGTGTGTCTAAATTTCAGAAAAATGAACGAATTTGCGGCTTCCATTAAACGTTCGAAAACAAAATGCCACATGACCCCCCGACCAGGGGCTTTGCCCCTGTACCCCGCTGGGGGCTCCGCCCTCAGACCCCCGTTACAGGCTCGCGCTCTGCGCGCTCGCCATAGCGCCCTTTGCCAAATCCTAAATACGCCACTGACCTAGAACGCTTAAGACTCGGATAATGTGTCAACGTCAAGCTATCTTTGAAAATGAATTCTTACAGATATACTTGGGTGCCTAATAACCGCTTGACGAACGCCTAGATCTATAGACAGCGACAGACATCACTGCAAACATTCTAAGGCGAGATAGAACACTAAAACTCTGTATAACTAAATATAAGTATAGGCCTATAATGATTTTATTTCAGAACTGAACAAAGCATTAAACATTCACACAATCGTTTATTCTCATCATCATGCATAAACTGTCTAGGCCTAAAGACAATTACTACGTATAAACCTCTATGTCGAATTACCAGTATTCAACAGGGGTGAAACGTCCAAGGTGAGGGGGCGAATAAGCCAGGGGGCGAACGAGCCAAAGGGCGAACGAGCCAGGGGGCGAACAAGCCAAGGGGCAAATCAGCCAGGCACAGGGGGCGAACAAGCCAGGGGGCGAACCGGCAAAGGGACGAAAAAGCCAGACACCGTATCCTGTGTCAATCAGTTTTCATATAAAAAATGCCAAAACAAGAATGTTCATTGTTCACAATCACAGCATATTTTCCGAAGCAACAACTCGGTACAACTTTAGAACAGCAATATAGGCATAAAGAGGGATAGCCCACTATAGGTGTAGCAAGAAATTTTGGGTACCCATACAAATTGCTACCCCCATTAACTGAACTGTGTTATCTCTGATAATGACATCATTTGGTCCACTATTACAATGCACCGCTCACTGTATGCCGAGGTCAAAGTCATCTGGCATTAGGTGACATCACTGCAAATGTGCTGTTTTTGAGAGAATGCAAAATTCTACCTAGTCCATGATGGTACCGTTGGATAGGGCATGGCCGAGTTCCTATGGGCTATCTATTGTACTGGTAGCCATTAAACTATGTTCAACAACTTGGCTGCAATAGAAATCCAAGTTCTGACTGAGGTTCAATTCAAACCCCTTAAATCTACTCTTAGCATAGGCGACCACGGCCCCTGTCCAATGCAGTGTTACCGGCCGGCCATCACATAAGTCCCGTGCATCGCATTTCAATCTGTCCAATGGCTTTAGCAGTGTTCACAACCTTGTGTCACATACAGACAGACCACACTATGATCACATTTGTTGCAATAGTAGGCATCATTGATGCTTTCAGCCATGCCACCTAATAATACAAAATTACGAATGCTTTACATGACACAAGTTGGCAAACAGTTAGGGTTAGGGTTAGTTACAGTTACAGTACAGTTACGAGTATCAGTACGCCAGCAGTGTCTGTCATCTGTTAGGCGACTGGTTGGCACTTTGCAATACGAGTTGATTAAGTTCGGCTGCAGAATAACCAAGCAAAGTACGCAGATCACAGACAAATTTGTAGACGAAACGCCTTCCTGGCACCTATGCAATATCACACGTACAGCTTTTTTCACATTGGAAAAGATTATACTTAAAATATTAGCGCTAACAACAAGGGGCTGCTGTTGCATCTATTTCGGGCAACAAAACATGGAAAATAGTACAAAATTGCTGTATGATTCAATGGGGGCAGCTATAGGAAAATGTAACCCATCTTTCCCCAAATCACGGCACAATTGGCAACTCTTGATTCCTTCATGAAATTTAACACGTAACAATACACAAAATTCAGAGTAAGTAAAAAACAAAAACACACACACAAATGAGAAAAAATAATAATACCATATTAAACATTAAAAATAGCAAAATGTAAGAAAATACAGTCTAGCATAGAATCAATTATTTAGCTCTGTCAGTCTCTGCCGCTATGTGCCTTTGTATCATTTGATGCTGTTTATGATGAGGTTTGACTGTATGACTAACTGATCACGTTTACTAATTACTACAGGCAATGTCAAACAGTTTATTTGAAAAATGCTCCGAATATATAAACATGAGAGACATAAGACAGCACCTTAGCAATCATGTCACCATCGTAGTAATATCTCAGAGCACGTGAGAGCTTCTCGTAGTTCATCATCGGCTTGGACTTGCGTTGACCCCACAGCTGAGCCACGGCCTCTGGGTCGATGAACTGGAACTCTCCATCGCTACCAATCCACTGGATCATCGGACGGAACTCCGCATCTGTCAACAGTTCCAGCAGAAATTGCCAGAGCTGAATCTGCGAGCCACTGAGACCTAGCCACAACACCACATTAACAACTCATCGTCATGTACTGTCATCGTATATTTGTTTAATAAATATTCGACAACGCAACCTCTTAACAATACAAATGTACAAACACATTTAACAGTATTCAAAAATTTGTAAAAAATTGTCTCAGTGTGTCCGTAAGTTAAAATGACTTTCACCAACATATGCATGAGAAAACTTCCACTGCTTACAACCAGACACATGAAAACAGCTAAAACATTAGGACTATGCATATACACTGTGTCTCAAAAAAACATCCCTGCCATTTTTGACTGTAACATGAAAACCAAAATCAGATTTTGATAATTTTCAATACAAATATTCCTGACACAACTTGCCACCAAATGACCGTTCAGTTTCCCACCTCACCCAATGTATGCTTGTGCACTACCTAGGGAAAGCAGATCAAGCGAAATATGTGTTGAAATAAACAGAAAACCTGAAAAAACATCCCCGACATTATCGATCGTAACTTGAAGAAAGATCAGCAGATTTTAATAATTTTTGGCAGAAATATTTCTGACACAGCTGGCTATTAAATAAGTATTTTAGTTTCCACCTCACCCAACGTCTGCTTTTGCACTACCTGGGGAAAGCAGACCAAGCATAATATGTGTTAAAATAAATGAAAAAACGTCAACAAATTCTATCTATCCTAATCTGTGGGCCCCATCAGCAGCTTATTACAAGTTTGACTGTCATGCAGCAGTGTGTCTACCAGATGAAGTTTAGGAATGTTTGTGAAGTCAAGAAGCAACTGGTACAGCCTGGATTGGTCTGGAGCAGAACATTATCGATATTGCTGCCAATGAATGGAGAAAACGTCTCCTTGCCTCTGTTCGCATAGTGGGCCAACACTTCAAGCAGTTTTACTGCAAGCATTTGAAAAATGGATAATTGGATGAAATGTCAGCCAAAGTGTCAAAAATGTGAACAAAATAAGTTTTTATGCATTATGTTAATTAAGCATTTTTATGGATTATGTTAATTAAGCAATCATATTGCATTGGATAAAAAAGTGATATTTTGCTGGTTGTGTTTCCCTAGGTAGTGCAGAAACAAACATTGGGTGAGGTGGGAAACAGAATAGTCATTTGATGCAAGTTGTGTCAGGAATATTCGTACAAAAATTATCAAAATTTGGTAATTGATTTTCAAGTTACGGTCGAAAATGTCGGGGATGTTTTTTTGAGACACACTGTAGTACTGTAGTAATGTGATGTGTCCGTAGGTTAATATCTGTCTTTGTATACCATTCTTATAATAAAATCTTTATTTCTATCCACGATTACTCATGACATTTCTGAGTACGAATGTAAATGACAACATTATAAACCAGTGACATTTAACTAGTTACTTATCTATTTAGTGGAATATATGGAAAGCAATGTGGACTGCAGTATCCAACAGAGTTGAGCAATTTCAACTAAAAATAAAGATAATCTGAATTCTACATCACAAGTTACAGTATTGCTGTCATTGTTGTAACATATTAAATTTCAAATAATGTTACCGAATGCAGACTTTGATTCGGAATGGCACTGTTGAGTAATGGCAGTGCTGTTATCACAATCAGCTCTCTGCTGGTGGTGTCCTCTGTTGACGCCGCTGTGAACAGATGTTGCAACAGACAGCTGTGCATTTGCTGCAACACAATGATGTAGAGTGAAGACACCCCCATGCAGCAGAAATTATTTTTTTACAACTTATGTGCCTTGCGCTCCCTTTTCAATCAATCATTTATTACACCAAAGCCAGCACCTCATACAAAGTACACATAAAATCATAAAAACACAATACAAAGCTAACACTGAAAGCACATCTTGATAAACCAGTATGCTAATAGACATCTCTTAAGAGCCCTGGTAAAACTTCAAGACAGAACCGATGTAGTTTTGCTGTAATACATTATATAGCAACAATGGAGCAACACTACAACTGTGCCATCGTAAGTTAAAAAAGTATGGGAGGGCAGGAAGTGGCAATTTTTTTCCCGAAAGACAGCTGCAAAATTTTACCAAAGGAGATTATGGGTGCTCACAATTTAATTTTGCCTTATTCCCAAATTTTGTATTTAAGAAAACTTTTCAACAAGAAAAAAATTTCTGACAAGAAAAATGTACAAATTCAACAATCTTCCGTTGCCATGATGTCAAGTTGGCTACTGGCTAGCAACCTAACACGTGATACTATTGTAAGGTCACCGCTTCCTCTTCATCTACAAAGAAAAAGCAGAGAAGTTTTATCCTACAAAGAACACAGCGCATCTCTAACCTCTATGAACATACAGATACAACAGACTTGTTAGCCTACCAATGCTGTCATCCAGATCACTAGGGGGCTGAAGCACATCAACTATGTTGAGTCGTGGTGGAGTTTTATCACAACTGAGTTCAACGTTGACTTGAACCAGCCCAGCACCAGCTATACACTGCCTCTCCAGGCTCACTGATCCAGACAACTACAACAACTACTACTACTCGCACTATTATCACTACTAGAATACTACTAGAAGCAATGCAGTTGACCGATCCAAACATGCAGACACTGTTCCCGATACTACTGCTGCTAGTGTCTGAGATCACAGACCAAAACTAGCAACCACGCATGCCATTGCCATTCACTGCACAACATTGTACATATTACCAATATACACTATACTCACACTAGTACAACTATTACTATTACTGCTGCTACTGTCTTGAGATGGCCAACAGATCACAGATTAACTATGCCAGCCATAGTTATTCACTGCATGTACATTCACTGATTACTGAAAGGTTAAAGGTTAAAGCTGCTGATATAGCTCTTTATGGTAAGCCTATCTCAAAAGCTACAGAGCATCACCTGCCGTATGGGATCACACAGTGTTACCTGCCACTGGACACAGGTGAATGAGCTCCACCTTAAACCCAGCCAGATATGCCCATACTTGATTTACCTACCCTGGAGGAATGAAAGGCTGAGTTGACCTAAGCGGCTGGTTACATACCGAGATGGTTTATGTGCCTGCAGGCAAGTACTAACCCGGCCCGGGATAGAGTAACTTCATTGATCAGACAAAATGCATTACCACTAGGCCACGCCACTACCACTACAACTCGCACTATCGATGCTACTACTGTACTACTTTCAATTTTCATTTAACTGATCACCTTTTCAGTGGCTACTAAATAAATAATATTGCAAAACTTTTTGAATTGCTAAAACAGCACTTCTTACGAACGGAATGCCCTTCTGCTGACTCGATTCACCCAAGCACAAAAGTTGATCCACAAAACAACACAACACCACCAGCAAATCAAATCAAGCACATTTTAGCATACTGCAGCACAAGTGGCAGAATACGGCAACAGTATAGAATACAAAACAGATATGACAAACACAATTAAAGTCAAAGTGTAAAAGAAATGACTGTCTGTATACTTTCATTGTATCTTGCAGCCAGAACTCAAAGTGTTCAAGCGAACCCTGCAATTCTGACTCAAGCAGTTGCCGTAGTGTCTCCAGTGGCTGAGTTACATCCATTAATACTGCAACAGTCTCGCCACCATCAATAGCTTCCGACTGCAACAAACAAAATTCCACTTTCTGAAAACAATGTAGTGACTACAATCCCAGGATTGAAAAGTTTGTAATCCTGAGATCGTATTTTCTAGATTACGCTTGACTGATCATTATTGAGTATCCCTATAGTAGACTTAAAACTAACTAAGAAGTTCCAGTGTAATCACTGTTTTCTTAAAAGCTTAAAAGTTGCTAACAGCTGACTAAGTACTAAAATGACTAAACCACCGTAACAACAATTCAACACAGATCGACAACAATGTTTTTCACTAGACACATATTGCTGTTGATCGCAGATAACATCAGGCATCATGCAGACCATATTGCTATCTGTGATAAACTCATATTAGGAAACCAGTGCATCTAGCTACAAGTAATTTGCGCAAAGCTCACATGACGTGCGATAGCAGTGGTCCTGCCACTTTGGCAATCAGTGTAGGCCAACAGCAATAAGATATTAATGCATCGTGAAAGAGTACTTAAATTTAAGACCTCCGTATAGAAGACTCCTTGAATTTAGAGGATCAAAACTTAGATTCCTAACAATGTATGTTCTATGCCAAAAATGTCATCCACAGGTTGTCCAGGTCCATCTCCAGCCATTTCAGTGCAGTTCACTCTTAAAATGTGTGTCACAGCCGGAAATCGCCAAAAATTCACTAAAAACCCCAATTTTGGGGGTTCAAGATCATTCAAGGTCATCGACGTTGACACCAATAAAAAGCTTGTCACCAGTGCTTATTATGATAAGCAGCATGTCTGTACCTATCTGCAACCGTTTTCATGCTACACGAGATAATTGCGGTAAAATAACCACTTTTAGGGGTAGCCGTCTTTCATGCCCACCTGCGGCGGCCTCCTTGAACCTAGGGTGTCGGGACTTGGACTGCTAAAATCTACGTTCAATGCTGAAAATTTCATTCGCAGGTTGTCTTGGTCTATCTCCAGCCATTTCGTCACAATTCAGTGTTGAAATGTGCACTGCATCCAAAAATTGTGAAAAATTCACTATAAACCCCCTTTCTTGAGGGGGGGTTCAAGGTCGTTCAAAGTCATTGATGTTGATAAATCTAAAAAGCCTGTTACCAGTGCTTGTTATGATGAACAACATGTGTGTACCTATCTGCAACCGTTTTCACACTAAGCCAATAGGGTCAAAATGTCTTTTAGAGGGGGGTACCCCTCTTTTACGCCCTCGTTCGAAGGGAACCCAAGCCATAGCTAAGATGCGCAAAACAATCTGCTATTGCTCAAAAAAATCAAATAATTTAAGACACTAAACAGTAAACAAAGTCGCGAACGTGTCGCGGACACAAATCACGTCGCCAACTTTCATGATTTGTGTTGCAGACTTTCGTGATTTGTGTCCACGACAAAGTCCGCGGACTTTGTCGCCAACTTTTCCCGTGCATTGTAACGGGCTAAATTCCATTAGAGCGACACAAACGGGTTTGTTGCGGACTTGTCACGGACTTTGTTGCAAACATCTCGACATGTCGAAATGGTTTGTGTCCGCGACTTTCGTGATTTGTGTCAGCGACTTTCACCGAAACTTCATGGTTCATGATTTGTCACCGTTTGCGTCCGCGACTTTCATGGTTTGTGTCCATGACTTTCCCCGCGGGGAAGTTTCGGTGAAAGTCGTCGTAATGGAATTTGGGCTTTATCATACTTCGAATGAGTAAGTGGTCTTGCACTAAAAACATGCTGGCATACATGAGACATGACAGTACACAATGCATGCATCAAATATGATGGACCTTGCTGAGTGCATTTTTGTTTGTCATTTTGAGGTTGGTCACAATTAAACAGACAACATGATAAATAGTACTATTTAGCACTAAAAATAAAGTTAGTAAGTAAATTTCAAACTTTCCCAACACCAGAAAAATTGAGAAGCTCTGGCCAAATGCACTAACAATCATGTTTTTTTCTGTACAAAGAATAAACTACATATTTTATCTCTGACTGACATTTTGACTACATAAAACACCAATGGTCTTCCTCTGCAATGGGACTGGAAACATTACAAATTTTAGTAATTTTACAATAATAATATGTATAACACACATCGCCACAACCTGCAGATTAGTTACTCCATGTCTGAGCTGATTAACTTCATCAAGTGGACACGAATCCACATGTTGTGAATGACCAATGCTGTTATTTGTCACAATCAGCTGATCATCTGTTCTGCTGTCAGCATCAGCATCAGCTACAGCATCTGACACGGCACAGACCACTGATGTGTCCTCGAGGACTTGTTTCATCCTCGAGGCACCTCAAAGACAAACAGCTGTGTCCTTGTCCAAGTCCTCAGCCACGATACCAAGTCTTTGTTCTCGGCCAAGTCCTCGGCCACAATACCAAGACTTCAATGAATTATATTACGATAGTTAAAACACAAAACTGAAAAAGTGTTATACATTAGCTATTGTCATACTGAAACTTGTGATGCTAGTAATTGCGACCCACACAGTTATGTCACATTGGTCTGATGTTCTCCTAGTGGCATCCCACAGGGTTCAATACTTGGGCCTATTCTGTGTGTAATTTAAGGACACCACCATTTTTGACAACTGTCCAAATCAACACAGCATCGTTATCAACATTACCACTAAACAAAACATACAACTTTAAAGTTGTACATAAATACAACATAATGGAAAGTTTGTCACAAAAGTTAAAACCTACTCTATCTGAAATTGCTAGAGTCACAAGATGTTCGTTTTTTGTTTGTCTGATATTTTTAGCATTGTTGTATGACGTATGTTGCAGTAGTATGATGCTACTAATGACGTTCAAAATGTTCAATATCCTACTAAAGTCACCCAACTTGATAGCAATGTGTCGCTGTAATAGCGGCATGTATAAGTCCTTGGTTTTGCTTTTGAGTTTTTTGGCCTTGGTTCTAAGTCCTTGTCCTCGTCCTTGTCCTCAGTTTTAAGTCCTTGTCCCTGTCCTTGTCCTTGCTGTTTTTGTAAGTCCTTGTCCTTGTCCTCAAACACAAAGTCCTTGATAACATCACTGGCGCACACCACAGCCATTTTGTAACAAGAAATTTGAGCTAATGCTCACTAGACGCACGAAAGCCTATAGCAGTTCCTCTTTGCAAACTGTCAGTCTGTCTCCAGCCTTTTCGTCGCAGTTCATTCTTGGATTTTGTGCTGCAGCAGAAGATCGCAAAAATTAATAACAAACAGCATGTCTGTAACTATTTGCAATCGTTTTCACGCTACACCAGATAATTGCGGTAAAATAACCACTTTTTAGGTAAAGTAGCCGTCTTTGACGCCCGCCTGCGCCGGGCTACATAAACCTAGGGGATCGGGACTTAGACTGCTGAAATCTACGTTTAATGCTGAAAATTTTATACGCAGGTTGTCTTGGTCTAACTCTAGCCATTTCATCGCAATTCAGTGTTGAAATGTGTGCTGCATCCAAAAATTGTGAAAAATTCACTAAAAACCTGTTTTTGAGCGGTTCAAGGTCGTTCAAAACCATTGACGTTGATAAATCCAAAAAGCCTGTCACCAGTGCTTGTTATGATAAGCAGCATGTATGTACCTATCTGCAACCGTTTTCACATTATTCGAGCCAATAACGGCAAAATGACATCTTTTTAGGCGGTACCCCTCTTTGATGCCCTCGTTCGAGGGAACCCCTGCACCCAGTGGCACGAAATTTTGTCACGATAAACTAGAGACCTTAGGGCAGCCCACAGTGAAGATTTCGTGATCCTAGTTTGCACCATTTTGATACAGATCACAAGTGTGACAGACGCACAGATAGATGGACAGACGCCCAGATGACGGCAAAGACATGCGAAGCATTCTGCTTTCGCGCGTAAAAAGCCATAATATAGTACACACAAACAAAATAATTACATTCATAGTATACAATCATGTATTACTAATTGGTGCCAATGACCTACTATTGCGCATCACTTCTGCACTGTCACTCAAGAATTTCCTACTTCATCAGTCATATCCAGACTTAACTTGACACCATACTGACTAGGTATATTAGAAATAATGTTTATCCACCATATAACACTGTATTTAGGTAATGATAAACAGATATGATGATGATCACAATGATATAAACTAGCTGTTAAATTTTTTGTGGCAGCTAATAGATCACATCAGCATACTGTCCTCATTACCATTCGACAACAGAATTTTAGCACCACCGCCAGTTTTCTGTTTAATTAACACAGGGGCTGCCAATGTATCATGACAACATCATTGTAACAATGGCAATAAGTCAGAAAATCGAAGCTATTTCCATGTGCAATCCAACTCAGATAGTGACTAAAGCAAACATATTTATGGGCTAAATGCCAATAATGTTTAAATATTTACTGCAGGTTTAAATGCTGACTTGTAACCAGATTACTAACTAGACACATACCATACACTGCATCAACGACATCAAGAATGATGCCATCTTGGACTTGACTTAGTTCAACTTCATCCGATTCCATAGCATCATTTTGTGTTCTTTGATAACAAACGCTGAACTCCGAACAATACCGTAAACTTCTGAAAATCCAAACAGACATGCGCTAACAGTAAACTGTAACGGAACTGAAAAATCTGATGCGATACGTGGTTAACAATGACTGAATCATTATCTAGAAATTAACTCATTCATGTTCACCACCTCTGTATTTAAGCACCTCTGTATCTTCGGACTTCATGGCGCTGTATAAATCTGTATAAATCTTGTGTGAGCCAACACCAAATCCATCATGGCTTTAAACTTTTTTTGTAAAGCATACTTAAGCACCTAGTCGAATTATGGACTTTTCGTACCATACTTTTAAGAGTTTACTGGCAGCATGCAGCAACTTGGGATCTCCTCAGCCTGGTTGCTCTTCTATAGAGTCCAGCGTTGGATAATCTTGAATGACTTTATTAAAAAGTTTGAATTCCGAGTTTGACCGCATATTTATGTAACTTTAATATCACATATATTTGCTTGCTAACTGAAAAATTGAAGAAGTGCTGCAATTTCAGTATAATTTTTCGTTTTTTAAACTACAGTAATTCAATTTTGGGCGCTTTATGGCCGCTATTAAGACGCCGCAGGTGAAAATAGTAGGCTACGAATGACAGCGATGGTACGAATAGTCTGTGGTACGAAGTCCAGTTTACAGTCTAGTCTACGTAGTTAAAACAGACTGAATTGCTGAATTCATGCGACCGTTGTCTGTTTTTAGCCGACCGTACTTGAGTAACGGTCGACCCAGATAACATGCTAACGTTGATTCAACGTTGACTTCTGGTTGGTACCGTTGATTCTTGGTTAACGGTGCGTACGACGTACGTCAGACGTTCGCCAAGACGCTTAAATTTACAATGTACATCACCCATGTTGTCAGTGTTTGCACATTCATTTACGCCACTGTTGTTCTCACATTCTGTACTGGCTAAGCTTACAATCAATGCATTGACCGGTATGTGTCCTGCGGTGTCCTGCGGTTTTTTGCACCTTTTGAAATATTAGTATCGCCACATAGCCGCTATAATGTGGCTATATAATGCTCTAAAATTAAAGAAACCCTATATTTTTACTGTTTTCAGCACTTTTTGGTGGTTATTCAAAGTGTCCTGCGGTGTCCTGCGGTTTTCAGTCATACCCTTAATTTTAGTGTGCGGAAACTCGATAGCTATTAAAAACAAATTCGCTAAATATTACCCAACAATAAATCACAGAGCTATACATTAATATATCAATAAATATATACAATAAATACAATAAATTACAACGTAAACAACACCGCAAAGAAAATCAAATCTTTCAGATTTTTACGTGAAAAAATGTAGTAAGTAAACTACCGGTACCAGTATGAAACTGAGTGTGAAACTGCAGTTTCGCTTAGGCCTATTGGCATTAGTTCGCCCGGAAACGATAGATTTCGGAGCGGATATTGCTGGCATTTAGTTTTTACGCGCAAAAGCAGCTGTGCTTTCAGCGCGTCTTAGCCATCGCAATTCTCTCCGTCCGTCTGTTCGTCCGTCTGTCTGTCACACGGGTGGATCAGGCAAAAACGGTCCAAGCTAGGATCTCCAAATTTTCACCATCGGCTGCCTGGAAGACTCTAGTTTCAGGAACCGTAAAGCTTTTTCGTAAATTCGAA
>Ga0209671_1004803_pt1 | contig 13507 bp, 8 predicted proteins | sample WorMetHERISLAND2_2_FD_187401 | JGI IMG/M metagenome (GOLD analysis project Ga0209671, IMG submission 187401) | Marine gutless worms symbiont microbial communities from Max Planck institute for Marine Microbiology, Germany - Olavius geniculatus... | ecosystem: Host-associated > Annelida >... | reverse complement strand
CCCACCCTTGTTCCGCCCCACTAGACGGCGGATAATAATTGACTGATGTTGGCCGTGCATCGTCAGTTCATCAGCTTGTTATACTGCTGCTGATTGCTGCTGATGCTGATTCCGTGTTTTGCCTTGACCTGCATTGAGCGCCAGCGTCCCAGCTCTGCAATAATCTCATCCCTGATGGTAACCGTTTCGCTATCCGTTACAGTTAGGCGGCAATTTTACATGTGATGCAAAACTTTGACTGGGGGGTTTCAACTCCCCAATTTTCTCTTTAGTGTGTGGGCCGCGGGGTTCATTGCGAGACTGTCAATTCTGTCATAACGGTAAAAAGGTAAATGTCCGGTACTTGCTATTGCGCTGCTTACACAAGTCAAGATCAAGCTCGTGTCGAGAGTATTTAGCAGTTTCTGAAGTGACCGATGATTGAAACGAGCTAATAACACCATCCGCTGCCCGCAACGGCGAATAGTTATTGGATCCGCGGTACAGGTTGCAGACATACCACCGCCTCGTTTATTTTGGACATTTATATTCTGCGACCGCACGTCAAAAGTTGTAATTTCAAGTGTGAAAAAGATCGTTTAAACAAAAGCGGACTGAAAATGGTAACGAAGACGCCTACTGTTTTAGTAGCGTTTTCAAGTCTAACCGGAGTGTATCTTGAGGAGCAGTCTTAAGTCCCAATAGTAACTGGCAGTTTCAGGTCTAGTCGCAGCAGATTATCGACTTGTACTAGAGCTACTGCAGCGGTCAAATTAGAGTGCACCGGGCCGCGGTGTGCACGTGACTAATGACGTCATGTCATGTCACAGGTGTAATCATGAGCATTTGGTCTAATGAAGAGGAATGGTGAGAGCTGTATGCTGGCTAGAGAGAAGTGACGGCGTGTTTGCGTGCCGGCCGGTACCACGTCTGCATCAGCTGAATGGAGAAATTCATCTTCTTAGCAGCAGCAGCAGCAGAGGAGCCGACACCATGGGGTAGTCGCCATCACTACCAAAAGCTTCAATGTGGGATCGACCCCCTCACCGGCGTTTGATTTCTGAAGATTTTTGCGACCGTAGAATGAGTTACTTCGGCGTCTTGTTCAGTCTTAATACAAGTTGCCATTTTTTGTACATCAGTATAAATACAGCTGTGACAATCATCGTGCAAGTGACAAAAACTGCATAGTTTAACTTCAAACTGTACCAAAAAACGTTTAAAAGTTTTATCGCAAATTTTTCAGAGATTGTGCCAGTGAAAAAATTTTGAAATTTTTTCGACAAGTGACGAAGTTATCGATCGAGTTTGTGTACCACTTTATGGTGCACAGTATAGATACGGTGTTTGGGAAGCTTGCAGCAATTTTTCTGCAGTTGCCGTGGCAAGATTTAGGCAGGGAAAGACAGGAAAGGATGGAAAATAAGAAAAGATAAAGAGGGGATGAGAAGAATGGAAAAGTATAAAAAGAAGAAAAGGGAAGGAAAGATGAGTTCGCCCCTGGCGGCGTCGTGGGTTAAAAACGATTTTCTGACAATTTTCTGACTGCCATTTTTGGCGGGATTGTCTTTTTCCTGCCCACCCTGCCACGACGCCATTGGTCGCTCCCTGCCCCCGGTGATTTCCGTGAAGTAGGCGCCAATGAGCGGCGATAGCAGCAGTATGCAATAATGAGCGACTGCAAGTCCGTTGGTCTGCTGGTGAGTATTATGCGGTATGCACCGGTGGGCCGGCATCAGTGAGCACCCGATGATACTGACTTCCCGTTGCGTGAGCTACTGAGCTGCGTCCTCTGGCCTTCTGCTGCTGCTGCTGCCGTGCAGTTGACTGGTGAGATGCTGCTGACGGGCCCGCGACAAACCTCCTCCACGACACGACTAAAGCCTGTCCACTGATGAAACCCGTGCTTTCATAACAGATCCGATCAGTGATTTGGGTCCGCCATAGTGATGGGCCGCCCGCCATATGTGTGTTTTCAACGCAATAATTACTATTGCTGCCGCAACCACACCACCATCAAAAGTGACAGCTAACCCAAACTTTATGGCAGACTTTTCCTATGGCAGCCCCTCGCTATTGCGGACCGTTACCCAGATCAGTATTGTTAACTTTAGTTAAGTTTTCCGAAGTTTATACTGAAAGCATTAAACATAACATGCTTTTTTGGTTTTGCGTTCGTAATGACTAAACGACAAAGATGCCGGTTGAGTTTCCGATATGTAACGTCGTGATAGCATTCGGCAGAAAATTACGAGAAAATGTAGCTCGACAGAGGGTCTTTTGTCGCAGTGGGTTTCGACGACAGAACGACAAACCAACGCGACGTAACGCATAAGAAGATGAAGAAGAAATTTATTTGGCTCAAACAAAAATACAAGTAGTTGATAACATAATATAATACAACTGAGCCACGTTGCCAGAAAACCATACTGGTCAACAAAGCTGGCCACATAGGAGAGAAGGTTATACCGACAGACGGACAGACAATCAGAATGATGCTAGCAAAAGGTGAACGGACGCCATCGATATGTCGACTGACTTGCTGGTGCCTGATAAGCGCTGATGAATAGTATTGGTTTGCTCCGCGCTAAACTGCGTGCGTGGTGTTTTGAGTTCACATCACCTGCTGACGTCACTGCTGCTGCTGCTGCTGCTGCTGACGATGGTGATGCAATTCTGTCCACACTCGCAGGTGCTAACTAGCGGCCAGTAGCCGCGAGACTCTGGGAGTGCATGGCGGCGTGCTTTAAAAAGTGCTATACCAAAAGTGCTATGGCCACGCACACAAAGAGAGGCCTGGATTTTGCCCCAAGTGGTTGCCACTGGTTCGGTTCCAAAGAAAATTCTTGGTGGACACTTGCTATATTTTCCGTCGCGATTAAAAACCATTTTTTTGAGCAAATTATGTAAAATTCAAACAGAAAACATGGTTTTTAACCGTAAGCATCTAGTTTAGTTGCTCATTCTATTGTACGTGGTGGGCCAAAAAATGACCCAACTTGTTTTTGTCAGAACTTCGTCAAATCTCCACCAAATTTGATAATTTTTGGCCTACAGATAGCTAAGATGATAGCAATATGTAACGTATACTCATTGTCTATCTCACATAATTTATGTCACCGCACTACCATGTAAAATGCAAATGCTCCAAATCATTGCGTGATGCTGAGTTGTTGTCTCCGTAAAAGTTCTAACGACTAAATTAAGCACACAATGAACTACAATGTGATTTATCCAGCAAAATTATAAGTTCGGGTAACAACTTGCTTTCAACTTGAATTTATGCCCAAAGTGTCTAAGCCATTGTGTAGACATGATGTCTCGACTGGCAGAGGCATTAACGATCAACTGATCAAACTGCACAACACTCATTCGTGGATAACATGTGTTTTGAGCTCATCTGTTAGCTATTTTGTTGTCTGCTACTTTCAGTGTAAGATATTTAATACTACAAAATTATTAAATCACATGGCGCCCTTTGTGGAACTGATAATGAAAAGTGAACAATATGATACTGATAATCACCGCATAATGTAAGAATTTGGAGCATCTGCATTTTACATGGTAATGCGGTGACATAAATTACGTGAGGTGAATAATAAGTGTATCTTAACACATTTCTATCGTTTTGGCTATCTGTAGGCCAAAAATTATCAAATTTGGTGGAGATTTGACAAAGTTCTGACAAAAACAAGTTGGGTCATTTTTTGGCACACCCTGTATTTAGTGCATAAAAATGATAAAAAATGCTATGGTCAAAGCAAATCGTTTGTCCTAACTTTTACAAGATGGCAGCTATGCAGCGATGAATTAATGTCACATCGGAACTGGCTCAGTTGTGAAACTTCTGTGTGCGATGAAGTGATGCGGATGTTCCTGCAGTTGCAGTAGCTGCAGCAGCTGCTGACGTCATAAATCATTGATGATACGAACGTCCGTCGTAAGGTGGACAGTGCCATTAGTTGTGCAAAATTTCGTGAATTATCAAAACTCTCGAACTTTTCGGCCGTCAGCATTGTGAGAGTAAGTCGATTAAAATTGACAATTTACTTAGCTTTGGTATGTAAAATATAATGCAGAATTAGCAGCGCTGATTTCCAGGCTGCATTGACGTTTAAGTGATTGCTCTGAAGTTTGGGCTAACTATTCTGGAAAAGATTACTACGCCATTACCATCTTACCCAACTCAACCCGACCAGTAGTCATTTACACCTTGTTTAGTTATATACCCTTAGGAATTGAGTAGTGAGGATTTAAAAATAATAATAATAATCGAATGCGCGTGTTAATTGTACTATCACCATGACACAGCCATTGCAAGAGTTTTCCGGGTTTATTTGATAAATGTAGCACTAGCGCCGGGTGGCTTCGGAAGTCAATATTGGCTTCAGCCACAGATCCGCCTATAAGCATTCACCGTCGCCATCTATTATGATTCCTCAGTTGGAAGCGTGTGTGCTCATCATGCAGGTGGTGGAATCGTGTGGCTGGGTGTATATGGACGGCAGTGAAGCCCACGGCTCATCAAGCGTCACTGTCATCACAAAGTACGGGCGTCACACGCGATTTACGTTCTTCGAGGTCTGGGCGCCTCACATCCCGGTGGACGTCGTTCTGTCCGACTCTGTACTTGAGCAGGTCAAGGGATGGAAGGTTCCTGCACGGCCCCAGTCCAGGTAGGTTTGCTAATTCCAGTGCATTGTGACAATTAGTTGTGCCATAAAAAATAGAAAAATAATATGTCATGTCGGCTCAGTACCGACATAATGTGCGGCCGTCCGCTTATAACTGTGCCACTTTAACCTTAAACATAACCAATAAACCATAACCTTTGAAATTTTTTACCAAAAAAAATGGCACACCGGTTACTCCCCCATAAGAACGTTCACACTAGTTTTTGTTTACTGCGTTTTTAGTTTTCGCGGTGACTATATTATACGGGCTACGGGCTATTTATCCGGCGGCTGGATAAATATCGTGTGCCTTTAATTTAAGATATATGAGCCCGTCCAGGACAGACAGACGGGCAAATCCGTAATGTGACTTATTACGACGGCCGCGTAACAAATTATTATATACTTGCGTTCAGACCTATTCATTTACACATTTCGCAATAGCTGGGTAAATGTAGCGTGGCTGCAAAGGTGCATTTTTGACGCAAGAACTCATTACATATGTGCCACATAATTGTTACTGTTTTATTTTCGTCCGTTGCTAGACGTTTCCTGAGCTAAATAAATGTACGTGCACGTTTTGTTGTGTTGAACATAGCTGATTCATTGCAATGGCAGCAGGCTCGTCGGGAGCCACAGCGAGGCCCGGGGAGACATTCTCGCGGGCCCCTCTGAAGAAAAAATTTCGATTTTTTTTAAATGGCGCATTTTGGTGTATATTATATTGTTGAGCAACGGCGGGGCCCCCAAACGTCGCAGGGCCCGGGGTAACTTACCCCCGTGACCCCTTTTCGACGGGCCTGAATGGCAGTGCTTATTTTGTAGTGGTGATCATGAAACATAATATTATTAGATTGTGACCAATCTAATATACTCCTCGCGCGCATCATTTTCTTTTGTATTCTTTTAAGACCTTGTTCGTTCCTTTCGGCTTGTATTAAAGACCCGGCGTCTAATTGAGACCCGTTTATTTTATACTAATATTGACTGGCGTCGAGGTCGTTATTGGAAATTGTCTCCCTGAAGTTCATAAAATATTGCCCGATTTTAGGAAGTGAGAGTTACGAATTTCCAATAATGGGCGATAACGCTAGTTGCCATTTGTCTTGTTATACCTCAACGCATGCGTCTATCTGGCACCGATACGGAGATACTGTGCGCCTCAAAGATAATGGGGTCACGACCTTGACCTTTTGGGGTCACGTGAGTCATCGATCACGTGACCATTTGACTCCCGGGGGTCGACTTCCTATGGGTGGTCCATAGTGACCATGCGTCTATCTAGCACTGTTACGGAGATATGGCCGTTTGAAGTTCTTCCAGGAAGGCTCTTCCAGGAACAGAGGTCAGTTGTTGGTCGGTCGTCGGTCCTCAGTATTACACTGATCTCATATACTCTTCTTCGCCATTTTAGGAACGTAGCGCGCAAGGAGTAAAAAAAATAGAGTGCAAAATGTCGGCCTGATGCAAAACTAAAAGGCACAGCTGAGTCTGAGTGTCAGTTAATTTTGTCCACGCAGTGGGCGGACAAGTTTATCCCCGGACCTTTCGCGGGAACGAAGATATATGACGGTGATCTAGAAATGACTGGCAATAGTTATTAAGTCGGTTGAATATTATCGATGGGTAAAAGATTATGACTCTGTGTGACATTGTCACGATCCTGTCGTAGCAGTGTGATGATCTGTCTGTTTTCACAACATCGAAGAAGGTGGGTCCTTTGTTAAAACTAAGTTATCAACAACACAACAACTCATGACAGTTTTACGTCGTCATGTGAGATTAACTGTGCAGTGATAGTTCGATATTTCCTGACAGCGTTAATCCGGTTCCTAACGTCTAATCTCGTGCGTTTGCATTGAATGAGCTTTCACGATCTCGCAGCTTCTTTGTGTCCGGTCCTGCAACCTGGAACTCGCTACCAACGGCCGTCCAAGACTTATCCTCATCACCTCCCTGTTTCCGCAGTCACTTCGAGTTAAAACTGAACTGTTTGGCATGGCCTATGCATGGCGTCAACTTTTTATTACATGTGCTGTAAGAATGGGTGAACAGAAATTCTACTACCAAATTGAAGTAAATTCGAGCGATTGTTCGCTGGCGCGGTCAGTGGCAATCGATGGTCGCATAGTGCGCTGCGGTATAATTAGCTCGTGCAAATTAGCTGCTAGTCCCGATATTTTAACACGCTTTTAGTTACGGGTATGGCTTTTGTAAACAGCGCCATGTCAAGTATCGGACTTTTACCTTTACCCTTTTTCGAGTTAACACAGAGAAGTAAAGAAGAGAAATGCTGTTTTATTTTATATACAAGCAACAATGAAAGAAAAGAATTAGGCAAGAACACAAAATCACAAATTAGACAAAGACTATCAGACAGTGCGTGAAACATCGTGTCTTTAGTGTCAGTTGAGCTGAAAATATTATTATGCATCATCAAAGCAAGTTATACTTTATCTCAACTTTAATAATGATACCTGTATTGTCATGCCCTTGTCATATTATCATCTACTCTGTCCGTGAATACATTCAAGTGATGTATTGCTGCAGCAACAGGAAAGCTCGTGGAGCTGACTTTGGTCTGCTGACTGAGGCGGGACACTTGCTGGAAGATGACGCGGTGGTACCAGTACACAAGGAAGACCCGCAGTCATCTTCAGGCAGCAACGGTGGTGGCAGCGCCAGCGGCAATGGATGTGAGTCGAAATACCAGACGACACTGGTCGACGTCTACGCGACATTCAGTGTCTCCGACACACCACACAGTCGCTACCTGGTGCGTCACGGCGCCTACCTGCGCGTCAGCGACCTGGTCCGCTCTGAACTGCGGGTCGCTGACCCGTCACTGGCTGCGTTCACTGACGACAACGTGGCCGTCGAAGGACTCCATCCTGGACAGACGCAAGTCCAGGTCCACATACATTGCACTTTTGTATTGATAGCAGTAATTTTTGTTTTACCATCACCCAGTGGCTTTTATCCCTATACCTGCAGGTGGCCGTGCTTGCGCCCAGTGAGAAATAGGCGGAAGTTTTGTTAAGAGTGTAGATCTAAATTCTCCCCTATATTTATTGGGCAATTTACACTCTTAACAAAGAGCCCAGATGGCGGTGGGGGCTTAAACTCGAAAGTGGGAGAGTTTGCGCCTGATTTCGACTTTAGATTTGTGAGAGAAGCCCTTGCATAATCAAGGTCGAGTCAGCCTTCCATTCCTTCTGAACCTAGGTGTGAAAGATTGAGTACCGACACCAACAGGCCTGGATGGGATTAAAACGGGTGGCGCTTATACGCGTCGTGATCCCATATGGCAGGTGGCGCTCTGTAGCTCGAAGCTGAGTTTCCAGCTATTCTGTTAATTTTTTTGCTGTGGTGGTCTGAATGAAGCGTTTATTTGCGTGTTTTGCAAGCCGTGAACAGTGGCTGTGTGCATGTAATGTATATTGTACAATGTACGTTGTGTATGGTTGTGCGTTGTTAGGTATTGTCTCGGTCGGGTCGTGTGGTTGGTTCCAGTGAACTACTCATCGTCTCAGAGCGCGTGGATGTCGAGGCTCTACTCGTACAAGTCGTCTCCGGAGTTAGTCTGTCGTTCGTCGGTGCCAGCGTTGAACTGCCGCGCACACTGGTCGCCAACGTCACACTCCACAGACAGCTCACTCACAAATATCAGGTCCTTTACACCACCCTACAGTCGCACTGTCTTCCTATCACATCAATCCGCTGCTTCAAGCTCGAATTTCATTTACTGCGACGAATTTGTCATAAAACATGATGCGCGACAAGTCCACAAGAAATCGAATTAGTGGAGTTTTGAATTTAGGCGTTTTTTACGTTTTTTGTTTTTGCCACGTTTTTTTTACGTTTTAAAGGTTTTACACTTTCTCAGCGTTTAAAATTTTTTTTAAAGAAAACGTTTATTGAAAATTTCACCAATAACGTAAAAACATTTTTAAAACTATCGAAGGAAAAATTGTTGTAGTTTATTTAGTTAGTCTCGTAATAATTGGTCTTATGATTTCACGGTTGAATTGAAATTGAATACGGCCTAAAGTTTTTTCTGTTTCTCTAGTTTCAGCTACACTGTACCTACATGGAAAACCCTTTTGGAAAAGTCATGCTACAAACCTGTCATTGAACAAAATAAAATATTTGCAACAGATAACATGACAGTATCTTGTGGTGAACGTGTGTATGTTGTATCAGGAAGCATTGTTGTTTATATCGGTGAAGTATGCTGACGCCACAACAATGCCTCTACACTACATTTCGCCCTCCGATTACCAGCTAGACGTCGATACGCTCAACAACCATGTAGTAGCGTTCGGCGACGTCTACTCGGCCGACTCGCCGCGTCTGGTGGCGGTGGGCGCCGGTAGCGGTGAACTGCTCAAGGTCTCGCTGCAGTCGGCTGAGTCGTGCCAACGTCGCAAGTCTCGGCCGCTGGCCGTCACCTACGCCGAGGTCGACATTGACTTCACGCCGTCGACCGACGTCCAGAACGACGCCGCGTCTTTGTCCTCGCCGTCATCATCACGCGAGTCGACACGGCGCAGACTGCGTCCACTCGACCACGATGCGACAAAACGCACCCGCAAGCCGGCGCTGCATCTGAGTCTGAGCGAGACAGACGGGCGCAAACTGCACGGAGCTGACCGAGAGGGCGGTGACGGCGCTGCCGACGCGTCGCTGGTCGTCAAGCGCAAACAACTTCACCGCAACCGACACGCCGGCCCAGTGACCAGCAACGTCAGCGGACAGATGTCAGCGCTCGAGATCAGCATGTACACCCTGCTCGGTGTGTTCTGCGTCGCCGTGGTCGTCTTCTCGGTCAACTGTGCCGTCTTCATCGCGCGCTTCCGCCAGCGCAAGAAAGCGCTGAGAGCGGCGGGTGGCGGCATGTACGACGGACACCTGGATGACAAGGATGACGGAGAGAACTGTGCTCCGGACTGGGTCTGGATCGGCCGGGAAACGCTGGAGCGCAATGCGATCAACACGGCGTGTAGGGAGGCGCTGATGCCTGACTCGGACTTCAACGGTAACCACAGTCCCGCGTCACCGCGGGTAGGTGCTCTGAGGCGGCATACAGTTGCAGCCACAGGCAGCAGTAACCGCAACAGCTACGTTTCCACATACAAAGGTTCGCTTTTTTTCTCTCGCTGTATTCTCTTCACTTTAGAACTCGTGGCGTTTTATAGTATTGATACTTTGTTATTGCATCACAGTCGATAACAGGGAGCGATGTTTACTGTTCAGAAAAAAACACAAAAGGATGTAAAACAATACTTCTGGAACAATCGAGCGTTAGTGGATTGATTCGGAGTTCGGACACTGTCTGCCATTGTTCCAACGTGATCCATTTTGCTTCGCACATAGGCCTACAGCTATCCCGAACCACAAATTATACAAAATTTATAATATTCAGTAATTATCCGTCTGCACGCATTAGTCCAATTACATCTTGGTATGTGAGTAAGCCGCCTGGTTAGTCCTGACTGGCTTTTTGTGTCTAATCTATAACAGCTATCATTAGTATTGTCAGAACTTCATTTCACGGAGCAGAAGTTTGGTTATAAATGGTCGTATGTCTGCAATTAACATTGGTTTATTTTGCTTGTTGTTTCCTCGATGCTCAACTATAAGCTGTCAATATTCGACACTTGAGCGAATTAGTAAGTAAATTCATAGGGCGTAAAGTGGCAGTGGCCCGGTAAAGGTAAAGGTAGCGTATAGGTAGCGTATAGATCTTAATAGGAAACCCATCACAAAGCTACAGAGCGTCACCTGCCATATGGGATCACACAATGTTAGCTGCCACCCGACACAGGTGAACGCGCCCCGCCTTAACCCCAGCCAGACTAGCCGGTACTTGATTTACTTACCCGGAGGGATGGAAAGCTGAGTTGACCTTGTAACATTGAGGACGTCGAACAGATTAAACGACCAGACGTGTATACGTATTCATGCTTGTTGCCAGGCTCTGAATGTAGCGTTCAGATCAGCAACTCTGCCGCGGTGGGTGGCGGCGAAGACTTCAACGCAAACGTCGCATCAGACGACGGACCACCGTCACGTGTGACACGAGGCGTACAGACTCTACCGCGGTCCGCCCATGCCAGCAGACCGACTGGATCTACGTATCATGCCGGCGCTGGTGGCAGCCTTACGCGACCTGTGCATCAGTCCAGACCCAGACCACCCGCATGCGTCGACAAACAGGTATGCTGGCAAGTTGCCGCTTCGTTTCTTTTCTGTACCGCGCGTAAATGAAACCTCAACTTTCGTAATTCACAAATTCACAATAATTCAAACTTCTGTTTTAACATTATGGCGCGCTACAAATGCAGGCTACTTACTTACTCATTTACTTACTTGAAGAACCCACATATATTATGCGGCCGTCCTAATAGATAGCAGCGTTCTGATCTTGCCCGTCCGTCTACCCGTCTGTCTGTTTCGCGGTACACTTTTTCGAAAACCTCAAATTGGTGCGAACGTGTGCCGTGGCGGAAGTAATCGGTGTGCTAATTCTCATTTTAAAAAAAAAACAAAACTCAGAGTCAAGAGTCAACTTAGTCAAGTTAGGTTATGGTAGCGCAGCTCAGGGCGGACGGCCACACAATGTCGGTGTTGGGCCGACGTGGTTTGTTAATTCGTTTAACCCATAAATGCAATAAACTCTGTTCACGTTTTTATTTCTGCCAAATTTTTTTTAACGTTTTGCCGTTTTTAAATTTTTTTTCGATGTTTTTTTTAGTTTTTTTCCGAAAACGTTTATTGATTATTTTATCAGTTATTATCAGTCCAGACCCAAGAACTTCGAAAAACATTTCTGAAACCAAAGAAGCGAATTAGTAGGCCATAGTAGTAGTAGTTTACTATGGTAGTCTAGTGATACTTGGTCTTATGAACACACGGTTCGATTGAAATTGAATAGTTCTTTCTAGTTTTAGCCATACCGCCCCTACACCATTAGGCATGAAGAAAGAGGTTAAACAAAATTAGGGCCAATGTTTTTATTCAACGTTTATAACGTTTTTATCTGGAACGTTTTCTATATCCATGCCAGCATGTTACTGGCTGTGTGCGTGTGGTATACGGTTCAGTTGTCGGCCGAGTCGTCGGTCGATGATGACGACGACGAGACTTCCAGTCTGGACTCGCGTCATCGGCGCCCGTCAGAGCTGCGCCCTGGCAGCACGAGGTCACAGAGGTCACGCATTGAGACGCTTCGTCGGCTGGAGGAGGCCGTCGTCAGCGGGTCCTCGGACATCGAGTGGGACTGCGCCGAGCTCGGCGTCACGTACGACCAACTCGCCAGCTACTTCGACAACCTCAAGGAGTCCACGGCGTGACGACAACGGCAGAAACAGTGACTCGCAACCCTTCGGTGTTACAGCTGATCCGCCACCGGACATTTTTATCAACCGATCCGCTGTGTCAGGTGATCCTGCACGCGCTGTGACAGACCGTTCTCTCATGACACACGGGACGTCGTACCAAGCAGGCAGCAGCAGCAGCAGCAACAGCCGAGTGATTTCAGTGCTATGTTCACTGTCAGTTTGTCTGCATTCTCTGCTCTGCATAGTCTTGCAGTTTAGTGTCCTCGTCTGTGGGTTACAGATAGAAAATACAAATACTACAAACTCATGAACAGAATTTGTATTTGTGCTGGTACTAGACACGCTTATTCAGTTAGGTTAAGTACATTTATTTCTTCATTCATTCATTTTAAACTGAATACACAATAACACGCAGTATAAAACATAAAAAAGAAAACTGAGAAGCTAAGAAACTGTGTAGGCCTTAGATTGTAATCGTAGCTGCACTGTTAGTAACTAATTTCAGACGAGGAGACTATATCGCAGTGGCGTGTAATGTCGTGTAACAACGAGTACTGCTGAGAGTATTGGTCAGTATTGCTTAGTGCAGGCTGCATTACATCGTGTTGGCTCTGCTTGCAGTACCGGTACTCATGCGTTGTCAGCAGCAGTCAGTATTTTGCAGCGGCTTGGCAGACTGGCGGCCATTTGATGGCAACATTGGCGAGAAATTATAGTTGTGCATATTTTGTGACCGATGAGTACGTTGGTTGAACTTGTGGTTGTTACTCTGCGCAACAGCCAGTATGAAATGAAATATGACGTTAGTTGTTGTCGTTAGCTAACGTGTTAGTTAATGACCACTAGTACTTGAACGACTACCGTGCGTTTGTTCTTAGTCTGGTGCACTGCTGCAGTTGCTATTACAGCTAACGTGCCACTTTGAACATTAGCTGTGTGATTAATATCATTATCTCTGCTAAAATTGTCACACATTCTTAGCTTTACTACTTATCACCAATTCACCATTTTCTGTTAGTAACAAAACACGATATAACAAGAAGCCCGGCTATCGCTAGGAAAAGCCGACCGTACCACCTACGTCCGAAGCCCAGCCTCCAATTTCCAGTCATGGAGAGAAAGCGATTTGTCATAGGTGAGACAGTTGCATGCACGCTATGTTAATGAAACGCTGTCTCAAAAGCTACACTGAAAGCTAGTAAGCTTATAACAGACATCACACGTAATCATTTCGCCAAGCGATATAAACAGACTTGTAACAAGTCCAGCAACAGCCAAGTCCAAGTCCAAGTCCACCTTAAACGGGCAAGTCCAAGTCCGAGTCCAAGTCCTCTTCAAAAAAGGCAAGTCCAAGTCCAGTAGGAAAAAACGAACCTGCAAGCAGTTTTATCCCATTCCAGTATTATTTCTCTTGCTGTTATTGAGTAAAACACTGTATCGTACACAAAAAAGAACTAATCCTTAAATTTTGTTATCTACAACCACGATGTCACCCTTACACTGTATGTAAAC
>Ga0209671_1004802_pt1 | contig 13508 bp, 7 predicted proteins | sample WorMetHERISLAND2_2_FD_187401 | JGI IMG/M metagenome (GOLD analysis project Ga0209671, IMG submission 187401) | Marine gutless worms symbiont microbial communities from Max Planck institute for Marine Microbiology, Germany - Olavius geniculatus... | ecosystem: Host-associated > Annelida >... | reverse complement strand
TCAGTATCATGTCAATCATGTTTCTTGTTTTTCCGTCATTAGATCGCCATGTCCACTTCCTGCAATCCTTTTGTTGGAACTTCGTGTTGCAAATCATCATGTCGTGTTCTAGCGCAAATTCTAGCAACCCAGGACCTCTCGCTCTGGTGAAGTTGACCTGAGTCCAACACTCTAACCACTCGGCCACCGAGCTCCACAAACCTGTCATTGACAGCACTAAAAACCAGTCATGAACCATTCATGTCAACTCATCCTTCCATCCCTCTGGGGTAGGTAAATTGAGCATGGCCTGTCTGGCTGGGGTTAAAGTGAGGCTTATTCATCTGTGTTGGGTGGCAGTTAGGTAAGACTGTGTGATCTCATAGCGTCGGTGACACCTTGTTGCTTTGAGTTGGGTTTCTTATGAACAGCTATACACAATCTCAACCTTTATTTTTCTTCAATTTGAAATGAAATTCCCATAATATATGTGTGTGACTGTGTGTGTGTGTGTTTCAGCGCTTGTATGAGATGATAAAGTCGTGGCCGTCGTACTTGTATCGGATTGACGTCATTATTAATGCAATCCTCGACAAATTGGACCGTGATCGCAATAACAAGGTTCTACTGGAGACACTCGGCCAGCTGTGAGTTTCATTTATTTTCTCTCTCCGGTTGTTGGTCTGAACTAGTCTCTGGGTCAACTCTGCATGGCCATTCTTCTATAGGTAGGCACAATGTGTATCAATGATAACTGGGAGGTAAAGCCCAAATTCCATTATGCCGGCTTTCACCAAAATTTTCCCATGGGGAAAGTGGTGGACACAAATCACGAAAGTTGCAGACACAAACGGTGACAAATCATGAAATCATGAAGTTTCGGTGCAAGTTGCGAACACAAGTCACAAAAGTCGCAGACGCAAACTATCTCGACGTGTCAAGATGTTTGCGACAAAGTTTGTGACAAGTCCGCGACAAACCCGTTTGTGTTGCTCTAATGGAATTTAGTTCATTACAATGCACCAGGAAAGTCGGCGACACAGATCATGAAAGTTGGCGACATGATTTGTGTTGCAGACTTTCATGATTTGTGTCCACGACTGTCACAAAGTCGGTGTAATGGAATTTGAGCCTTAACAGGCACACCACATGATGGACTAGTCTCATATCTCTGGTTTTGTAGTGTAAGCTGGTGTCCAGCTGAGGGTTGAAGAAACGTTAAGCCAGGTTTCTATTGCAATGGGTGACTGTTTGTGGGTGTACTGTTTGCATATTCAACCATGCCAACTGGTCTAAGGCTGCGTTCACATAGACATGAGTACGAGTGCGAGTATGGGTCCGGGTTTCCGTTTATGGCCCGTGGAAGCTTCACTCGTACGAGTAGAACGTTTATGGTCACTTGTACAAGCAGATAACTCAATGCGTGTCGGCCATATTGAATGAAATCGGATCGAGGAAATGCTTTGCCATTAAAACAACAATATTCTATCACATCACTAATAATTTTATAGACTGCACACCTCCAATGGTGAACAGTTTTACAATGACGTCATTTCTGACGTCAAATGTGCGCTGCAGTTTTTATAAATTATATTAGTGCTATTTACGGGCAGTTTACTTCGCACGGGTTGGATAAAAACATGACCTGGACAGAAACTACTCATACGAGTGAAATTTACAGATAACCCATACTCCTATGTATGTGAACTGCCGCCATTGAAATACATGCAAACTCGTGTTTGCTGGAACTCGTATACGGGAACCTGTACAGTGCCGGACTCGTACTCATGTTTATGTGAACGTAGCCTAACTCACCCTGGCCTATCCTCTGTTTTTAGGCGTAACGAGTACTGATGATGGTTATGAATATCACTAGTGCTAGGGAAGAAACAGCATGTTCTGCATAATGGCATAATACCATGTCTAGTTAGCTACACTGTTATGTTATCAACTGCAGGTACACATTCAGCAAACGTTATGACAAAGCTCTGTACATCTACATGAGGTACATCTACGTAACAAACTTTTGCTTTGTAGCTTAACTTTTTAACTAATTTATGCTATTACTTTTGTATGCATTTTTATATGTGAAGAGTGATGGAACCATATTATAGTAATATGCATTTTATGTGTTTATGTTTTACAAGTTTATCAATATGCGATTCTGGTTACTTTTTATGCGCGATAGCAGAATGTTTCGCGCATTTTAGCCATCGTCGAGGTGTCTGTTCGTTTGTCTGTCCGTCTGTTCGTCCATCACACTCGTAAGCTGTATCAAAACGGTGCAAGCTAGGATCAAGAAATCTTTACCATGCACTGCACTGGGTGAAGGGGTTCCCATCAAACGAGGGCATCAAAGAGGGGTACCCCCTGAAAAGACGTTATTTTTGCTGTTATTGGCTCGCATAGTGTTAAAACGGTTGCAGATAGGTACAGACATGCTGCTTATCATAACAAGCACTGGTGACAGGCTTTTTAATTTTATCAACCTCTATGACCTTGAACAATCTTGAATCCCCAAAAGGGGGTTTTTAGTGATTTTTTCGCAATTTTTGGCTGCATCGCACATTTCAACACCGAATTGCAACGAAATGGCTGGAGATAGACCAAGACAACCTGCATATGAAATTTTCAGCATTCAACGTAGAGTTTAGCAGTTCAAGTCCCGACCCCCTAGGTTCAAGGAGGCCGGCGCAGGCGGGCGTCAGAGACAGCTACCCCCCTAAATAGTGGTTATTTTACCGCACTTATCTCGTGTAGCGTGAAAACGGTTGCAGATAGGCTCAGACATGCTGCTTATCATAACAAGCAATAGTGACAAGCTTTTTATTGGTGTCAACGTCGATGATCTTGAATGACCTTGAACCCCCAAAATGTGGGTTTTTAGTGATTTTTTCCGATTTCTGGCTGCAACCCACATTTAAAGAGTGAATTGCACAGAAATGCCTGGAAATGGTCTTGGACAACCTGCGTGTGACATTTTTAGCATAGAATGTACATATTTAAGAATCTAAGTTTCCATATCTTTAATTCAAAGAGTCTTCCATATTTAGGCCTCACATTTAAGTACTCTTTCAAGATGCATTAATATCTTATTGCTGTAGGCCTATTGATTGCCAAAGTGGCAGGATCACTGCCCGTCACGTGAGCTTTTCTCAAATTTCTTGTCTTGTTGCGTGCTGACAAGATGATTCGTTGTGTAGCACGTATGACTTTTACATTGAAATTTATCAGCATTGGTAACGATTTAAAATTTTCAATATTAGCAAACTATACAAACATTAACGATTGATTAATTATTAATTTATTTGAAGCTAACAGTGGTATGGTAGTTGTATAAGAAAATGCATGTTTTTGCTCATCAGCTTTTTCAGTTACTTAGCTAACAGCTGTCACACTCGCAAGTGCTCTCACCAAATCATCGTGCGTCTTTTTTTATCCAGTCTTGTAGATAGACTGAAATGTTCGTGTTCTCTGGAGAAACTGATTGTTGTTTTTTTTCAAATCTTTGTCATCATATCGACATTTGTAGTGATGCAACTTTAGTCAGAAATTCAACGATCAACATATTATTAGTTGGTGAAGATCTCTAATGACTAACAGTGTGATTAATCATCAGTGTTTGCCAGTCTTTTTAACATGCCACCTGTGAACGTGCAGACTTGGTCACAGTGATGTATTTGAGTTGATTCATCAGCACAACCTGTTTGCGTCGATCAGTGATCGCATCATCATGCTGATGGAGTTTGATAGTTCAGCTGCAGTCAAAATGCTGCTTGACAATACTGACAAAATACCGGTTTGTTGTCATTGAGAATCGTGTATCGGTTGGACCAGTGCTGCCATATTATGGGGCTGTCCCTGACCTCTTTTTGCAATGTGTGTAAATGATTGTAATGAAGATGTAGTTATGTCACTCTATTTTCAAAAGTAATTAAATCGTCAAATTGTGTACACTAAATGCTGGAAGACGGCTCATAGCTTGTTTACAGTAAATAGCAACAGTTACTTTTTAAGCTGAAAATTGTTACGTTAACTTGGTTACTCAAATTTTTTTTCATTTGGAGTTAGTACAGATGGACAGACAGATGATGGAACAGTCTGCTGACAAATGTCACCTCAGCAAGGATACTGCCAGTTTTTAAGAAACTGTTAAAGTTTCATTTGTTTAAAATATCATACAGTTTGTAACTGCATTTGCTTATCCTAGCCCTGTTTGCATATTGACATTAATTTTTGTAACCTGTGCTTATTGAAGTTCTGTTTACGGTAGGATAAATTTGTCGTTTGTATTATTAATTATAATAATAATAAGCATGTCAAGTGCTGGCATCAGAGACTGAACTTCTCGGTGCGCCGTTGTTTCCTGGTACAGCTTTGGAGTCGGCGTGGTCAAAGAGGTGTGATGAGTTGGCCCGAGCACTGGACAGGCTGGCTCTGATCAACGCACAGGATGCTCTCGTCATTCTCAGAGCTTCATTCAGTGCTCCCAGGGTGCAGCATTTGTTGCGCTGTTCACCATTGGTCAACAACTCTTCCCTGCAGATTTTTGATGACCTTCTGAGGTCGGCAGTAAGTCGTGACTCGAATTCCGCTCTGTCAGATACCCAGTGGCTACAGGCTTCTTTACCGATTAAACAGGGTGAGAATGGTGACTTCGCTCGCAATTCCAGCTTTTCTAGCGTCAGCGGCAAGCACTCTTTCTCTCCAGGAACAAATCCTATCATCACGCACCTGTTCGAGCGACTTATTTTTCGACTCTTACCTCACAGATTGGTCTACATCATTTGGTATGCCTCCAGATCCATTGCCAAGCAAACAGTCTTTCTGGGACCGACCAAGCCTACAAGCCAACTGCTCAGTCGTCAAAGCATCTATGGTTGAGCCATCACAGATGGCACGGTATTTAGCTTCAGAGGCGCCACATATTGGTGACTGGTTGCTATCATTGCCCATCGCTAACTGTGGACTGAGGCTAGAGGACGAGGATGTGCGGGTGGCCGTTGGCATGTGACTGGGACTCGACTTGTGTGTTCCCCACAGATGCCAGTGTGGGTCCGATGTAGACGCCCAAGGTTGTCACGTTATGGTCTGCAAGAAAGCTCCTGGTAAGATTGCTAGACACCAGGTGGCAACGACGTTATCTGGCACGCCCTCGACAATGGCTGGAATACCTGCAACCAAGGAGCCATCAGGCAAGCGTCCAGATGGGCTGACTTTGATTGGGTGGCAAGGTGGAAAACCTCTTATATGGGATGTCACAGTTGCCAGTAAGTTGGCTGCATCATATGCAGATATTGCTGCCACAGGCGTGGGACTGGTGGCTGATCAGGCAGCTGACAAAAGGGCTGATAAGTATGCTGACTTTATGGCGTCCTACGTCTTCGAGCCTATTGCGGTGGAAAACTTGGGGCCGCTGAATGCTTCACGCTAGATCTCATCAGCAATCGGGGTCAGTAACCTTTCTGGCGATGACAGAGAGACCCAGTTTTTATTCCAGCGTATCTCTGTGACGATCCAACGTTTTAACTCAGTGCTTTTGCATTACTCGTTTTCCATGGATTCACCGGACCAATAGCCATTCCAGCGCTTTGTTTTTAACTTTTGTTTTTAACCCTCGGGAACCTTTACTACCGGGGATAAAAAAATAATAATAAAGAAAAATAATAATAATAATAATAATAACCTGTAATGTGCTCATCAAGATAGCCACATAAAAGGTTTATGGTCAGAGTTATTTTGGTGGTGGTGCGTATTTAGCTGCATCAGTGTAATGAAACTTGTCTGACATCATTTTTCTTTTTATTTGCATCCAGACCGGGGGGGGGCGAGTTATTGCCTTGATGGGTACTGTTTGCAGGCATGTAAACCGTTTTGATATACACAAATATTCAAAACATTTAGACACACAGTATAGCGTAATGCATACAATCTTGTCAGTAGCAAGTTTCCAGTTGTTGATTTAGTTGACAGTGGTTTCTGTGTGATTGGTTGAGAGCTATCGTTTGTGTTTTTGCAGGTGGATAAAGTCGCTCATCAACTGCAGCAGCATCCACATTTCCTACATGCGGTCAATTAGCAAAACATGAAAATTACTTTTCTTTTTTTTTTTGTACACCATGTATTATTTGTTTTTTATCCTAGTAGCATAATTCATAGATTGATAAGGATGTTTGTACAGATGGAATATGTCACTGTCAGAATGGTGCTGCTCTTCAGTATCTTGTGACATGCTTCATTTCAGTCTCTGTTATTGTCTCAAAACAGCATCTGTCTTCTACTGCCAGTCATCAGCTGGTAGGGCCACTCGCCGTGTCTCAAAAAAACCAGTCAAAGTTATTTTGTCATAACTTTGTCAAATTTCTACCAACTTTGATATTTTTTTAACATAAAGATGGCCAAGGCAACAAAATTATGCAAGATGCACTAATTTTTCATTTCGCCCAATTTATGTCAATGCACTACCGTGTGAAACACCGATGCTCCAGATTGTTACATTACACAGTGGTTATTTGTATCAGATTGCTCACTTTTGCATCATCAATTTGACAGAGGGTGCCACGTGGTTTAATAATTTTGTGGTATTAAATATTTCATGGTAAAAATAGCAAATAACAAAATAGCTGACTGATGAGCTTAAAAGCAGCTAAAAAAAAATCAATGAGTAAATTCTGTTTGATCAGTTGATCATCTGCCATCATCCAGTGGCGTTGCGTCTAAGCAATTGTGTCTTTGTATGCAGGACACACTTTGAGCATAAATTCTGATAATTTACCAAGTGAGTGGTTATATATGTTCATAATTCTGCTAAATAATTCACAATTAAGTGTTTTTGTGCTGAATTAAGTTATTACAGTGTTTACTTGAGACAACAACTCACCGTTATGCAACAATTTGGAGCATCTATGTTTTACAAGGTAGTGCATTGACAGAAATTAGGTGAGGTGGAAAGTGAGTACATCTTACATAATTATATCGTTTGGGCCATATTTGTGCCAAAAATTATCAAAGTTAGTTGAAATTTGACAAAGTTATGACATAAACAATTTTGACTGTTTTTTTTCTGAGACACTGTGATCACATGACTCCATAAGCCATGTGAACCACTGAATCGGTGCAAACAAGCACTGGCAGTATAACCAGCAACCATCCAGCCTCAAACTCCCGACCTCAGCCATGGGCAGATGGCTCTACATGCAGGATGCTTCTGTGGTTTGGTTTGGTGGTCAGTTAAAAGAGACTCTCTTTGGTGGTGTGGTACACCTTAAGAAACAGCTTAAGAAACTCGCTACGAGCGCGCACATCCAGATGCCACGAACTTCGTTGGATAATTGTCGATCTGATCTGAAGAGCCACTTTATCAACTCATTTACACTGTGAGGCATAAAAAACACACCAAAATTCATACATCATTTGTTGAAGGTGGATTATCAGATTTTTAGAATTTTTGGTTAAACTGTTCCTGATACAGCTAGTCATTAAATGATTATTCAAGTTTTCACCTTAACCAACATATGCTTCTGCACTACCTGGAGAAATCAAAACGCATAAAATTGGCATTAAAATAAACAAAAAAAGCCAAAACCGTCTGTGACATTATTGATAGTAACTTGAAGAAGGATGATGAGATTGTAATAATTTTTGGTATGAACATTCCCGACACAACTGGCCATCAAATGGCCATTCAGAGTCCTAGCTCATCTAAAGTTTGTTTCAGCAATACCTGGGGAAACAGAACAAACGCAGCATGAGTTGAATTAAAGAAAATAAACATCAGTTAATTTCATCACTTCAAATATGCAGGCCTAGCTCCTATTAGCCCTGAGCATGGTCCATTCGACAGTGTTTGCAGTGTTATGCAGCATGGGACGCTGCTTAGGAATATCGATGAACTCAAAGCGACTGGTTGAATTTTTAAGGCGAACATTATTAACGCTACTATCAACAAATGGAGAATGCATCTCCCTGCTGTTGTTTACGCAAATGGCCTATGTTTCAAATATTTACTGTCAGCAGTTGCACAGCTGGATAAGCTGTTAGCCAAAGTGCTAGAAATTTGGACAAAATGTGCTAAATGTGTGTTATTTGAATCAAATAATGATACTGCATTGAATAAAAATGCCATATTTTGATTGTTTTTTTTCCAGGTAGTGCAGAAACAGATGTTTGGTAAGACGGAAACATAAATGGTCATTTGATAGCTATTTGTGTCTGGAATATGCTTACCAAAAATTATTAAAATCTGATAATTATCTTTAAGTTTCGGTCGATAAATTTTGGTATGTTTTTTATGCCTCGCAGTGTATTTTGTGACATATGCAATTCATAAATGTGTTTTGATTAATTACTTGATTGAGTGATTGAGTCATATAGATGTCTGTCTCTGTCGGCAATCACTTCTGAGACATTTGTGGGACTTGTGGGACATTTTTTCATTCCAGTGAATTAAGGGTTTTTTTGGCGTTGATGCGCTATATGAACTAACGTTTTACTCAATTATTTAGTTACATACATGCTGAGTTATGAGATGCCTATATCAGTATGAGCTGTAGTGCACTATTGTGGAATTCTTCGGCTGGGTTAATATATTGCTGTTGGTTGATGCTGTGGCTCTAGTACTTGGACCAGTTGTTTCGCAAGGATCCACACCTTGGCAAAGACTATCACGGCCAACAAGTAAAGCTTTATGCAGAGTACGACCGAGCTCATCTGCTCTCATTTCTACGGTCGAGCAGTTACATCTGTCTACAGAAGGCGCTCGAAGAATGCCAGAATCGCACACTGTATCCAGAGATGGTCTTCTTACTTGGTAATCAATGGTTATGGTTAATATGCATTTTTTATTTTTATTAAAATTTAAAAAACGTTTATAAACATTAAGATACGGTAACAAGTATGGAAAAAATATGGTTGTGCTTTCACCACAAACAAGTGAAACTCTTGCTGCCTGCAAGTATCATTCACACAGAAAAACACAGAAAATCTTAGGTGACTTTGACCTTAGACCTATGACCTTGATATTTAATCCGTCTCTAGAGGTAGTCAAGGTACATGTGCAAAATTTCATCAAGCTAGGTGCAGCGGTTCATAAGTTATCATGTTAACAGAAGTAATTGGAAACAATGCTAAAAACGATACTGCCGTCACTTTTGCAGGCAGAAATAAAAATAGTAAGTAGATAATTTATGGTTAGTGTGTTGTGTGTGTGCCGTGCTGTATCCTCCAGCATTATGAGATTGATGTCTGTCTGGAGGATAACAGGGAAGATTATTAAAACTACCATTATTTACATTACATATGCACGCATATAATGGAGTTCTTACAATTTTAGGTTTAGCTCGTTTTTTCTTTGTATCTTGTGTTTTGTGTTTCTGTAAAGGTTAAACTTACTGTTCAATTATTATGTGTTTGTGTGCATTCCGCCTGGAAAGGCCGTCCCCGAAATGAGCTATACTCTGTCGGGTGGGACGTTAAACCCTACTCACTCACTCACTCACTGTATGATTCGTCGTGATTTGTGTTCAATGCAGGTCGCATGGGGAACACGAAGCAAGCACTGCAGCTGATAACCAACGAGCTTGGTGACGTGAACCAAGCGATTGAGTTTTGCAAGGAGCACAATGAACGAGAACTCTGGGAAGATCTCATCACCTACTCCATTGACAAACCCAGTCAGTAATAGCAATAATTGTAATAGCAGTCACAATTTCTAATGTACCATATGCAAATCATTACAAAAACATGCCATGTCTTACTGTCTGGTCTATGCATATACTTGTAGTCAGCAACACATAAATGTGTTGTGAGCAGTACTGGTTTCTTTTCGAGTTTCACTGTGTTCGATGGTTTTGCAAAACTAGAAAAACTATATCAGCACAGTGCTGACGTATTAAGCGACCGTCCACCTCAATATTTTGATCATTTACTTTATTGACAAACCTAGTCAGTGCTTCTGTCTTTTTTCTGTGTTTGACATCACTGTATAACCATAGAACTATACTGTGTCCCCAAAAAATATCCCACTTTTTTATTGTCCATATCTTTACCAAATGTCAACAGATTTTCACATTTTTGTCACTGGTGCATTCTGCGGACAATTAGCAATAAAGCGGTTACTGAATATCCTACCGCACTTTAACTGCATTGCTACACTACCTTGTGAAATATAAATGTAGGAAAAACAACTTAAATGTGTTGGTAAACGACAGACACTTCAGAAAAAAATGCAGTGAATGATTTCTGTATGATGCTACACTGTGTTAGATCTGTCCCTTTGGATATCTGGCGTGTTGAACGATTTCTTCGTTTCTGGCCTTCCTTCCACAGTGGGCTATTAGTTTATCTGCAGTGGTCACGTTTTCTTCAGTGCATGTATGCTTCAGTCTGCCGGTCTCATGTCTTGGTCGTGCTTCCTGTTTTTCAAATCTTTGTTATTAACATGCCCAGTCTTTTCTTTTTGCAGTTTGTCTTCAAAAATTCCACCAGCATCCTTGTGTTTTACATGGTAGTGTAGCGACACACTTAAAATGTGGTGCGATATTTTTAACCATCTTATCGCTAATTGTCCAGAGAATGTGTCAGTGAAAGAATTATGAAAATCGGTTAATTTTTGGTGAAGATATGGGCAGTGACATTGTGGGACGTTTTGGGGACGCAGTGTATATCACAGGTGCAGTTACATCATATTATGCGACATCGACTACGTTTCGCAAATCAACACCGGCTCATTGTAGCTTGCTGTCAACTCAACATGTATACTGCGTTTGGGCTTTTCCAGTTGTCGGTTCATTGGTCTGAAACTCGCTGCCAGATGAACTCAGATCCGGCATGTGATGTTGCTAATTTCAAACAGTTCTTTAAAACAATCTTGTTCAGTCATTACTAGTGTGACTAGCACATTAGTGGTTAATTTTAAATTCCTGTTTTTCTACCATCCACCTACGTATTTTGATGACCTTCTGGCCACTGACAATTCCGGTCAGTATTGGTTGCTTACAATATGTTCAATGTCATTGTAGAACTAGAAAACTTTATCACTGACATATTATGTGCTCATTCACGTAGATATTTTGATTATATATTTTACTGACAAACCTAGCTGGTCTTTTTCTACTGTGTTTGATGTCTTTGTGTAACTAGAAACTTTGCAGAGTTCTTCACCATTTGACTCTTATGTTGCACTTTTTTTATGCGCCACCCAATACTTAATTGTATTGGTTATCGTCTTGTCGAATGTTTGCAGCATTTATAACTGGTTTGCTGAACAACATCGGTACGCACGTTGATCCAATAATTCTTATTCAGAAGATTCGTGAAGGCTTGGAAATACCTGGACTGAGGAACTCGCTGGTCCAGATACTACATGACTACTACCTTCAGGTTGGCTACCGTCATTAGATGTCATTATGTATTCACTGTGTTTGACTGAGTCGCGTAATTTTCATCACATTGCATTTGCATGTGAAGATTTGCTTGCTTTCAACACTCTATGTAGATTTATGCTGTGATCTTAGTACAATTTACAGTTTCTGTCTGTTTCTCTGTCTGTCTGTCTGGTTGACTGCAGGCTTTTAACTCAAAAACAGAAAGACGTACAAAACAAAAATTGCTGTGAAATTTCCGCAAGCGGCTGAAGCCAGCATGATGGAAAACCTGTGCTGAACAGTTTCCTACAATTATACATCGATTAACAAACACTGGCACAAACCCTAAATACTGACCCTATCCCTAACCCTAACCCTAACCAACCCTGACCCAAAAAAGTCGAAAAATATGAAAGTCGTAATTAATGTTTTTGTTGTAATAATTGTCTGAGTTAGAGTTAAATGTTGTCAAGAAAGTAAGGTTTGCTATGCTCACTTTACTTTTTGGAAATTTTGACAACATTTTACCCTAACTCAGACATTTGTCACAGTGAAAAAATTAATTATGACAAGTAAGGAAAAATAGTTGCAAAATGTTTGGCTGCATGTGCAATTGAACCCACGAGCATTGGATCAGCGGGTGCAGTCGCTACTCGCTGCACTACATTGGCAGCTGGCAATCCTGCTTCGATTTCTCCATTTATACCAGCGCCATATTTCCGTACTATACTATAATAACACGGTACCAGCGTACTGGTGACCCTCCGTTAGCACAGGTTAGACGTTATCCTGGTTTGAGATGCTTTCAACATTTCTCTGTGAGCCGATTTTTAGTTTAAAGGAAAAGGGTCAAGGCCACCAGACGTCAAAAACCAGCTGGAAGTAATGCAAGAAAAGAAAAACATGTATAAACGCTCATTACCACTATCGAAAAATTAATGTTTTTAAACGCAAATAGAAATAGTTGGTAGATAATTCTTACTGTGTGTGTGACTTGTTGTGCTGTAGATTTCACTTCGTGAAGGATGTCAAAAGATTTTAGTCTCTGACTGTTACCAACTGTTGGAAAAACTTGTCCGGGTTCAGAAAAAAGGAATATATGTCGATGGTAAGCCAAGGACTTGCATTTAATCTCATTTTAGTTTTAATTTTTACGCGCGACAGCAGGTACTGCTATAGGACGTCTTAGCCATCGCAATTCTGTCTGTCTGTCCGTTTGTTTATCCGTTTATCTGTTGGTCACATGGGTGGATCAGTCAAAAACGATGCAAGCTAGGATCACCATATCTTCACCGTTGGCTGCGTGGAAGACTCTAGTTTCAGAAACCGTAAAGCTTTTACATAAATTCGAAGGGGGTCACCCCGAACGAGGGCGATAAATGAGAGGGGGTAGGCAAAAGTTGCTATATCCAGCCGATACGACGTTAGCAGAGCGATAGTGGCGACCTCTGGTGAGTACAAGTTAATAAAACTCTATAGACACTATAGCCGCGGGTCGTCTGGCGCCTTCTGGTGAATGACTTAGACTTTGTTTTACTGTGTTTCAAACATGCTCCCCGACAGTTGTGCCATTTCTAAACATATTTCTGCTTTCATATTTTTTGGCTTGGAGGCTCTTTTATTTAGATTTTACATTTGTGTCATCTGCTGTTACTATATTCTTACATAATGTAACTTAATGTCATCTGCAGCCTGAGTAGGATGTAGGTGACATTCCCATCAGAGGAGATTATGGGTATTCATATTTTTAATTTTACCCCAAAATTTCCCCAGAATGGGAGATTTCTAGCCCCAGAGTGTTGTATTACTGGAAGTACAGCGGGTGGCCAAAAGTGTGTCATAACGCTATGATGATGCCAGAAAGTCGTGAAGCGCACCGCAAGTAAAATAAGTAAAATGTTAAACTTCAGCGCATCTCTAGCTGATTCATATCTATGGTCATGTAGTTTTATCTGTGTAAAATGCGTTGCGTCATTCGTGACGTCATGTTAATCAAAAATTTTGACAAATGAAGTGATTGAAGTGCGATCGATATGGCAGGCAAAGAATTGACAATTGAGCTAAAGAAAATTATTATAAAATTCAGTAATAATAATTCTAAGCAAGGATTCATTTCGAATACATTAAACGTGAAACAGGCTTGTGTACGGAAGTTTCTGAAGTGAT
>Ga0209671_1004801_pt1 | contig 13510 bp, 6 predicted proteins | sample WorMetHERISLAND2_2_FD_187401 | JGI IMG/M metagenome (GOLD analysis project Ga0209671, IMG submission 187401) | Marine gutless worms symbiont microbial communities from Max Planck institute for Marine Microbiology, Germany - Olavius geniculatus... | ecosystem: Host-associated > Annelida >... | reverse complement strand
GTATGTTTGGGTGTTACGAAAGAAATGTTCGAGAAAGATTAAAAAAACAGCTGCATACTTCACATAAGCCTATACCATCAAAGCTCACAATTTCCTAGTTAAGCCGCCCCGAACGATAGTTCGGGAAGGCCTTATGTTTTACCGCAGTTCTTTATTTTTTCAACGCTAAATCTCCGAAATCCGTCGGCCGATCGGCGCGAAATTTTGCCACATGGTCGGAAGCGTGTTCAATTTTATAATCCTGGGGGCAAAACCGTGCTAAATTTAGTGCCATTTTGGACCACTTCCATTTGACCGCGAATATCTCCGGAACGGATAAGAGATATCCAAAATCGGAAAACTAGGTGTCGACAGCGTTTCCTCCTGCGTTCGGCAAAAAATTCTGTTGAACTTCGGTCCACTAACCGCTGGGATTTACAGGTGCAATTATACTCACCAAATCAACCTTTTCGGCAAACCATATTTTGGCCCTTAAATGGTGCTGCGCCCCGAAATTTTTACACGCGCTACAGAATTACCAAGGCTAGCTAGCGCATACCCGTCAGGGGATGGGGATTCCCAAAACATTTCCACAAAAAGGGGTAAAAAATGGCTTATTAATGTTGCGTATTAGTCACTATAACTTTGGAGCTAAGAAGAGTAGCCTCACGAAATTTTACCACGTAAAGTGCAGTTAGGTGGGTGTAATAAGGCGGATACAACTTTTGGAGAGCACCGCCCCCTTCAAATTTGGAAGAGAAAAACCTCCAAAATTCGGCACGATTTAAGGCAATCTTCAATTATGGCCGCGAATATCTCTGTAACTGATAGAGATATCGACAAGCGAAAAACGTCGTTATTTAGCGCCACCCATCTCTGTTGAAGAAAAGAAATTGGGTAAACTTTGGTCCTCTGACAAAAAAAGTTATAGGGGCTAATGTTTACCCACCCTAAGTCGACAATGCGTGTTCTGTGTATGGTAATGCGTTCGAGTTCGGGCCATGTGACTTTGCTACGAGAGCAATTTCAGCCCCCTAAATTTTCCCCTAATCGGACTTATGGCGCCAAGCGGCCTCACGTTGGGCTCTGCCCCAAATTTCTAGTTGAAATATTTCTCTTAAGTTTAGCTCAAGTTTTGAAGTTTTGTATATAGAAAAAAAATACTGGTTATAGAGTAGCTGCTTTTTATCCGGTAGATCATTTTATTTTAAACCACCATTTACATTTAAAGCGATAGAATTTGCAAATATTTTCGAACCCAATCCTGCATTTTTGATCGTATTTTATCGTCTACGCTGTACAGCTCTCTCTAAACGTGTAACTTTATAACTATTTCGCGCATCGACTTTGTTAAAGCACGTTTCACACGAAAGTAACACTCGACACAGCACATTAATTAGCGCAGTGAGGCAAATACAATTTGAATGAGACCCACGCTACTTTGTGTCATCCAGACCAATACTTGAGAACTAAGCCTAAGCCAGGCCTACATCAGTGCATTAACGTGATGCAATGTCTTGTCCATCGTAGCCTAGGAGACGTCAGCCCTCGGTGCGGCCCGTGAGTAAAACTACGATTGCTTTCATATACTTTGACTGTGTCGCTATATAAATGGCATGTTGTAGTATAAGCCTGTACTGGTGAAGCGATGTGAACTGTAGCTCGACGTTACTACTGTTGCTCGAATCCATTAAACTTTTAACCTACCGTACTTACAGCTGATAGCTGAAACGTAACCTAGCGTGCGTACGCGTCGCGTACATTGACTTTGGCGAGAACGAAAAAACGGCCGAACAAAAGCGTACGATTAGGTCAGTCTCTTTCATATACCCTTACTTGCTCTTAACACCTCATCTGTGTACTTCCGTGAATTATGGACACTCCGTGTTTTAATATCGAACTTATGCGCCAGTCCCATTTATCCGACCACTAAAGCGCATGTTATTCTTAGCAAGTCAGAATGACAATGCAGCACGAGTTGGTCGGCTACAACGTGCACATGGTTTCGATTATCTGCTTTACGTTTAAATTAACTGCTGCTGCTATACCGCTTTTTTGTTCAAGTTGTGCAATTACTGAATTAAAACGGTTTATAGACTATAGTTGGTCTTTCGTTGACAGTTGCATGTATTTGTCAATATTTTTCTCCCTTGTGTCTTTGCACAGAACGCTCAAATAGTAACTTTCACCTAGTATTGTAACTATTGTTCTTTCTACTGAGCTGGCAAACTCAATGCCATTATTAATATAATCAGAAACATGTCAGACACAAACACGTACCAGATAAGACTTTTGCAGCTAAAATTCACAATCGAAACTAAGGCACCAGTCCACAACGGTTGCAACAGTCCACGCGTGCACAAAATGATAACGGATAAGACATCAGTTTACAGCAGTAGAAAAAAACTTTTTAAACTTTTGATATGCATGAAAAGGAACACAGAAAAACCGATAACAAGTCTATCGTTACGTCACTCATCTGCCATGCAACATTTTGCCTCCGTGGTTACTGGCATCAAACAGTTACAGTGCACCAGCTACTTCAAAAACTCAAAACTGCTTGAAAATCAGATATTTCAACACAATAATCAAAACAGACAAAAAACGACGAATCTGCAGCTAACATCAGATAACAGCAATCTGTATTCACTGCAAACGAACAGGTCCGCACCTGAAAGGCAAATCAAAATACGCTCACTGATTAACATTACAAATAGACCGAAAATGTTCACACCTATCATAGCCATCAATGCACTGCATTCACTTGGTATACGTAACTGCCACAGTCTGATATTGCAGGCGCAAACTTCATTCTGTAAAATGTTGCTGTTGAAATAAATTCAGATACGCCCAGTTTTTGTTGGGCTTACGAAATTTTCAGCTAACAATGCATGCTAAACGCCTAAAACCATAAACTTCCCTCTTAAGTGTCATTCGTCATAGCTTTGCTTACTCTGCAGCTGAAAGCCATTCAATTCGCTCGTCTTGAAGAACACACTGCCCACAGATTAGCCTTCCAACTGTCCGCCAAAACTGACAGTATACTAGAGACTATAGCGGTCTAGTAAAGAACATAAGCTAAATTCCAAATTTTAACTAAAGAGCAACTCATTCGTGCTTAAAACTTAAGTCAATTGCTGACACTCATGCGGTTCCACATGCACCGATATAAGAATGAAAAGACGCATCACACACGCTCCGACAATATTCACTAGATCACACTAATGGCGTAGACAAGGAGGGCCCGAGGGGGTAGGGGGCCCAACCCCCACAATCTTTCAAACAAAACATAACCATACGTTTTAACTGAACTAAATTTGCCAATTTGGTCAGTATATTCTCAGGAAAATAAAACTGTTGCCACCAGATATCTTTCAGAGCTAAAATGCACCAAATTCGACTTCAGCTGGGGCTCCGACCCAAACCCCGCTGGGGGAGCTCACAGCGCTCCCCCAGACCCTCTAGCTGGATTTTAGGGGGTACTACTTCTAAGGGAAAAAGGGGGAAAGGAGAACAGGGAAAAAGAGAGGAAGGCAAAAAGTGTGGAAAAAAGGGAGAAACGAAAGGGGGAAAAGAAGAGGAGAGGAAGACAAGCCCCCCTTAATTAAAATTTTTGGCTACGCCACTGGATCACACACTACACGTCACAAACGGCTACAAGTTTCAAAAAACATCAACTGGCAACTATTTACAATCTATTTACAATATTTACAATCAAAATGTAATCACAAAGAACCAAATAGGTATCATGCAATCCAATCAACTGCATGCAAGGAAATGAAACAAAATTTATTAAAGTATCTTTTTACTGAAAAATCAATTAGCAGCCATAAATAAATGCTTCAACTGTAAAAAAACAGTATCGAAGTTAGGTGCTGAGGTGCATATAATTTTTAACAGCAGACAGATGAGTAGTCACAGTTTATCAGTTTGATCTACTGTAGCTCATTATGCTTGCACATAATCACTTGATAGAAATAAATCCAGTAACTTTTTTCAGCATTGAATACATCTTACAGCTAAATCAGTAGCCTAAACAACTGACAAAATACAGGTAGAATCTACTGCAAAAATGATGAGAAAGTTTCAGTCAATAAAAAGTGAACAGGTAATGTTCACATAAAAAGCAACTTGGCATGTAAGGAGGCTAGCCCACTAACATAAGAGGGCAAACTCCACTAAAACAACAGATTGAAATGTTGCACGATATTACAAACATTCTATGTATTGTTACAAAGACCAGACTTTCAACTAATGTACAGCACAAAAAATTGTAATCTTTCTCGCTCAGTAATTACACTGTCTGCTTCATATGAAACTACTAGACGTCATACGAACTACAACGGTCTGTCTTTGCAAACATAAAAAAAACACCAGACAGTTTAACTAAGCTGGTTTAGTTTCGCTTCATAGAGTGTGGTCTACATATTTACGAATGTCACTTATATAGTTTTACGAACCAATTATAACGGTTGCACTTAACTCATTTTTATACAATATGCTTGACATAAATGTCAATCGCTTTCAACTTATACCTGCATATCAGTATTAGTCCCGAAGCCCAAAAGCTGAAATATTGATAAAGTGGCTTTTTTTCTCGCAATGGTTAATGTTTCTCTGAAATATCAACAATACTTATGGTGACAACATTGTTGTTTTAATAAAAGCAAATACTAGTTTAAAACTTTGCTCACTTAAACCATAGATGTAAAAAACGTTCCAGGAAAAATTTTTAAAAAACGTTTAAAAACGTTGAATAAAAAAAGTCAGCCATAATTTGTTTAACCTCTTGCCTAATGCCTAATGGTGTAGGTGCAGTGTACCTAGAACTATAGTCTAGATAACGAAAAATTTATTTAATTTTAATTTAACCGTGTGTTCATAAAACCATAGGACTAAACTAACCAAATATACTAGATAAAAACTTTTTATTCAGTATATTTGGACTAAGTAAAATACATTACTGTAATCTATTAATTTTTTTCTGCAGTTCTAAAAGTGCTTCTCGAAGCTTTTGATGGGATTTCCAACGCATGTATTTTAAAAAATAAAAAAAACGTTGAGCAAAATAAAAAACGTTTTTCAAGACGTAAAAAACGTGGCAAGAATAAAAAACGACGTTTTTTACATCTATGACTTAAACGACTTCGTTTATCACTGTTCACTGACAACAACAAACAATAACTATAAGCTACAATGAATGCACAATAATGCTCACTGGTAAACGTCATTTAACTGGTCCATCTCTGCAAATCCAAATCTGCACAATAAACTTATTAGCTACTGACCCCCAAAACAGACAAAGGCAATCAGGAATGATGATACATATTCACAGATCAGTTGAAAAATTGAATATTATATAAAAAAAAACAAAGCAACAAAGCAAACCAGTTTGGTTCCGGTTAATTTAAATGCTTTAGTTTAAAAATTTATCACTACCTCAGTTCACAAATTCAGTTTCACTGAAATCAACAGTAAACAAAACAGAAATATCCTATGCAAATAAACCAGTGTGCACTATACCAAAATGCAAATATCAGTCTTATTGCTAACTTATTGTTAAGTAAGTCTAACTAAAATCAAACAGATAATAATATAATACGCAAACATAATGCAACAATAACATTTCAATAATACTGTAATGCAGTGCGTACAAGATGCATAAGAAATGCTAACCAATGTTCCTGGAGTATCCAATAGTTGTCAGGACAAAGGGGAGAGGAGTTCAACACCCTTCTTCTTTCTGGTCAACCCTTTAAAATATCACATGCAAGTCTACCCCGGATGGGCCAACTCACCGCCAGCAAGTGCGTTATCTTTATACTTCATCCACCGATAAGCTGCATAAATGGCGAGCCACAGTAACCTATGAGCACTTCGATGAGTACAACATTAAGGCGCGTACAGAGCGACGTGACTGAACTGAACTGAACTGACATGGTTCAATTTTTGACGAACTAACCAACGGGCAAACAGTAATGCATTACAGTAGGCACCGTTTAACGGCGTCGGTGGCTATGCGACTACGCTCTCGTACACGTCAACCAATGACCAATGGGCTCATCCTGCTCGCCAATTCGTCAAAAAACTAAACTGTGTCATTTAAGTTCGGTTCAGTTACGTCGCTCTGTACGCGCCTTTAAACTCGATTATTCATCAAGTGACTATCACGTCATAAGAGGGTAGTAAAATAGTGACCACTGAGTGACAGCATACCCTGTCTTTTCCCAACAGCTATCAAACACTACAGGAGTATATTACGAAGAAAACACTTCTTTATCGAGTTAACTGTTATACAGTATGCAATATCACGCATGCATGAAATGAAAACGAACTCGGTAATACTGTGATCCATCGTCAAATAATAAAGTCAAACAGCAGGAGCCGAAGAGCTAAGCAGCATGTAACCAGACAAAATTCCGAAATCATGCAGACAAAGTAAGCACCGCTATTAAAATAGCAGCAAGATATGTTAATGTATTACGCTTTTGAACGAAACAATAAAAATCTTATCGAAATCGCCAGTACATCAGTAAGTTTATCATTTGGGGTCACGTCAATTTATAAACTTTACCAAGTAGCCCAAAACAAAACTGGCTTGTTGACCCTGACCATGGCTCTGGGGCCAGGGTTTGTCAGTGAAGAAGGCAGGCACAAGAGAGAGATCCGCATGTTAGAAGTGCGGACTGGAACTTAGATCAATAGCAGCGTCATAACGTGAAACTGCAGCCAGAAACTTGACCGCCTACAACAATATCAACGACAAGATTATGATTATGTGACCTCGCAGATAATTTACATCAGGAGATGACTTGCACGAACACCAACACTGAGTGGCGCAAAAAAATGAAACATATCTGCTATACGTAGGTCAGGTAATTGTATGAAACAATATTTGCCTTGATCAATGCAGAGAAAGGCGGACACACTAAACAATTGAACATTCTGCTTACGGCTCGTAACATAACCATGCTCCACTGCAAAAACACTGCAATGAGTCGCTTCCAAAGCTCTTACTGCTAGATCAAGGTAAAGCGTGCACGACATGAGCTCTAAGTTTGCTTCATCGTGTAAACAGGGTATAACGAAGTTTTTGTCAGTGCTGTCGATCGCAGCAGAGCGATCTCCCGCCCGCAATAAAAATATCCCTGACAGTTCTAGGCATTTCTGGGCTTCGTTATGCTTAAAAGGTGTTTGCGGCCGGGGCTCTGCCCCGGACAAGGAAGCTTGCCGCGCTCTCCCGGACCAGCTGGTGGGAAGGGGCTCGCTGCTACCCTCACAAGAGTTTTCCCCTTACGTCCGCCTTCGGCGTCAATTTTTTTTAGCTCTTTGGGCCTCGGGGACCAAACGAATGAGTCAGTGACACTTTGCCTCCAGATAAAATTTTGCTACTCCTCCCCCACAAAAAAATAAACTTAGATTGACGCCGCTGGTTCTTGTTAAGAAGCTACAGTGTGGTAGAAAAGAAGTAGTATGGCGGAGTAAGTTACCGATAATGAAGTCAGAAGCAGTGAGCAGGGTGGGTGGACTGAGAAGCATGGGCAGTGCAGGCAGATTGGTCCCGGCGTCAGTGGCTTGTAGACACAGAGGCAGCGGAGACTGCTGTGACGTCACCGCTGCTGCTGCTGCTGCTGACGCTGGCCCGGTGTAATACAGACCGGTACTGAGACCTGGCGGTGAGATGCCGCCACCCGGAGGCGTGTTCAGACTTGTGTTGAGACTTGCCGGACTGACGACAGGAACCACGCGCTCTGCACAGCAACAGACACTCTTCACGACTGCGTTTTCACAGCGTGTCACTATGCACAATGAACGGATTTTGATACATTAATCGAGAAAGTAGACTGTCAACTTCAAGCCTTGCGCAAGGCTAAAGCTGTCCGCGGTAACCGTAGCGTGCTGCAATATTTATGGCACTAACGTCAGCGACGGCCAATAGCGACCAACAGCCTGGCTGGCCCCGTCTAGCAGCTATTGACAGCACGGTCCTAAGTTGCTATGGTAAAGTATATGAAAATCGATCTTGTGACCTTGACTTATGACATTGAAATTCAATAGTTTTTGCGGTTGTCGAGATACACGTACATGTCCGCGAAAAATTTCATCAAACTAAGTGCAGCATGTCATAAGTTATCGCATTAACAGAGAAGCAAGCAAACAACTTAGCGACGATGCTAAAAACAATACTATCGTCGCTACCACGGACAGTAAAAATGTTCATCTGCTATCAAGAAAAAAGAGTAAACTAACGTTGAACTTATCTAAAAAATATTCCGGAGTTATGTACCATTAGCTTATAAGGCGTTAAGTTTTAACTGACATATGTTTCAGCAAGTTTAAAGCATAAGCTGCTGAAAAGTATTGCATGAATACTGGCGATATGATAAAACAGACAATATTCATAAATTTATAAAGAAATGAAACATGGTAACTTACTTTTTACGGACCAACCTGTATTGTTTGTTTCTTATGTGACTTTTCTCAGTTTGCATCGCAAGTATATTTTTTAAAAATAAATATGACGACGATGATTATAATAAAATCATTTTTGCAACTGACTACAATTATGTTTAGATACCGTGACAGTTGATGAGCAAGAACACTTGCCTTGAGCAATGGCCTTGAGAGCATCCGCGGCGACAGCGTTCTGCGCTTGCTCGACAGAAGAGCCGAGGACTTGGGAGAAATAAGTCCGGCCACCTACGATCAACTGACAGACAACACACAGTCACGCATCAAACCAGTTGTCAATCTTGCAGTACACATCAAATCAACAGTTAAACGCTAAGTTATTACCCTGGCTAAGCCAAGCGAAAAAAGAAGTATGTTTCGGACATGGCTTAAAGCCCAAATTCTATTACGCCGACTTTGCGACTTTCACCGAAACTTCCAAGCGGGGAAAGTTGCGGACACAAACCATGAAAGTCAGCGACACAAATCATGTCGCCGACTTTCGTGATTTGTATCCGTCGCCGACTTTCCCCGTACATTGTAACGGACTAAATTCCATTAGAGCGACACAAACGGGATTGTCACAAACTTGTCACGGACTTTGTCGCAAACATGTCGAGATGGTTTGTGTCCACGACTTTCGCGACTGTCCCCGCAGGGAAGTTTTGGTGAAAGTCGGCGTAATGGAATTCGAGCTTAACAAAATAAATCAACGAAATTATTTTCCTGAACGTTGTAGAGCGGCTGAGCATTGCCCAAGGAAAAATAATTTCATTTCAGTGGCGATCTAAATTCTTTCGTGGATTCTGGTCATTTTCCGACGTTTTTTTACAATTAGTACATAGCAGTCGCGCTAGGTGGCGGCACTATTCTCAAAGGCAGAGGTTTTCGATCTCTGATCACTTCTACTTAGTAGCGATAAAGAAAACACCAATAACGTGCATCACAGTATTAAACGATATCTTGAACAGTTTACATGCATGGGCAATTCTGAGTATACTGCATTGCTTTTTAGTGAGTTTACGGGATGATCCTTAAAAGTACGTCAGCGAGTATATTAAACAAATACTGCAAAATTACAACAAAATGATGATTATTACATACTTCACCATTCCCAAAAACTTTTAGTTACTCTATCACCAATGTCAATTTCTGCATACCAATATTTCAGTTTAGCGCGCAGATTTGTAGGATCTTTGATGAGCAGCATATTGCAAACTCACTACCCGAGTAAGATGGTGAACGAAATTCTACAACTGCAGTCGGTCAATATCTGATGTACTTATGACAAGAATTTAGTAGCTTTTAATCAGATGACTACTTGGTATTATAGCGTTGCACAACTTACTTTGCACGCATAGAGCAGGCAACCGTCGTAAAGTGAGGAGACGACTTCATACTGAGGCGCGGTCCAGTTGTTCAGCAGACAAAACTCCTCCAACAGCTAACAGACAAAAGCACACACTGCAATAAGTCACTCCACTCTGCATCATTGCAGCAAGTTTATATCCGGACTGCTACAGTGAAAGTTGAACAACAAATTTAACCAAATGAACAGCGAAATACACTGTGTCTCAAAAAACATCCCCAACATTTTCGACTGTAACTTGAAAACCAATTAACAAATTTTGATAATTTTTGGTCTAAGACCTGTATCATATTGCAAATTTATGTTTGAAGAGAATGTAGGTTATACTACATTTCGGAAGCGGTGATGCATATACAGTACTTCTTAACTGTCGGTAATGGACCGTTATTTTCCGAAGCTAATTTATAGTCTAAACTATAGGCCTAACACATCAGGCAGTAGGCTATACTTAGGAAACAGCACAATGACGCATAGCTGGATCATAATAAAATTGGATTGTTTGTAGACACGAGGTGATCGTAAGTTTGTGCAAAACGATGCGACATGCATTTAAAAGCAAACGACTAGGCCTACAGCAGAAAAGCGTTAAATAAAGCTATAAAATCTACAACAACAACTACTACTACTGCTATAATTCTAATAATAATCACAACAATAATCAGAACAAAATCGTGATCAAAGCAACGCCAGTGCAAGAGTTCTTCCGGTCTCCAAGCGTGCGTCGATCCATCATTTTCATTTTCTTACTAACTACTATACTCAGTCCAAAAGCCATTATTCATTAGAACAAAAGACTGAAAACAAAACGATTCCGATCCTTACAATATCACTGGCTCAAATGACCTTGGCTCACGACCTTGACAACCTAACCAGATAATGTAACCTAACCCAAATTTTGTCAAATCTGTCAATCCGTTCAGTTATCATTGTAAGTCACAATATTCGACTGTGGCGTGAAAAATTAACGACGGCAACGTCTTACAATGATGATTATTAGCCTACGTAGCTGGTTACACGCAATCACAAACGCGAAAAAAATAGTTATGTCATTAGATAAAAAACGTTTTGCGTCTACAGCTGTTGCTAAAAGTCGGAAAAAACGTAGAGTGAAAGGCATCCCTAAATCATCACTAAATATGATGACAACGAATTCAAAACTACAGAAGCGGCCCGGCAAAAAGAAGGGCTTTCGAGCACGGTAAAAATTAACGACGGAGAAGACGGTGTAGGCTAGAGAGTAGCCTACGTCGCAAAGATACAAGGTCAGTGCGTTGTTAATATGTTAAACGTCAGATAAGTTACGCAACGCCATATAGTTGCTTCTTGCTGTGACGGAAGCCTGCGGTGAAGACAAACACTGTAGGTGAGTTACTGAGTTTTACTGTATGACGCTGGATCGACCGGAGTCTGCGAGTGCGCGAGAGTGAATATCAGAGGTAAATACGCGACAAATTAGTGAACAACGACAACGAGCAACAACAACAGCAACAACAAACGATCAAATAGTCAACGATTAGTAATATAATTTGCCACTTAAAGACTATCAGCACTAGTCCGTAGATCTAACCTACGCAAAGAGAATGATTAATACCTTCAAAATACTGAACAAGAAATTTGAGCTAATGCACGCGAGACGCGCGAAAGCCTATAGCAGTTCCTGTTCACAAACTATCAGTCTATCTCCAGCCATTCTGTCGCAGTTCATTCTTAGAGTGTGCGCTGCAACCAAAGATCGCAAAAATCAATAAAACCCAATATTTTGAAAGTGGTTTAAGGTCTTTCAAAGTCATCAATGTTGATCTCGTACGCAGCTTGTCCATGTCTATCTCAATCGATTTCGGCGCAATTCGCTCTTGAAATGTGTCTCGCAGCCCGAAATGGCCAAAAAAAATCCATGAAAACCTCTATTTTGGCGTTAAAGATCATCCAAGGTCATTGAATTTGGCGCCAATCGAAAGCCAGTGTACGACTCCCTATTAGTGATTAATAGTAACGTAGGCCCTATCTCGCACCGTTACTATGGTACAGCGACTTATTGGCTAACAATCGCAAATTTTTCTAACAGACAGACAGACAGACGGGCAGAATTGCGATGACTAAAACAGCTAAAAACCCTTTTTGTAACAACGAAAATTATAAACCACACTCTAGATCTTGGTCCATAGCTAGTTGTCTGTGGTGAATACACGAGGAGACGATCGCCGTGACCGTCCTCTCGAGTATTCACTGAGACAGGCGACCGATCGCCGCAACAGCAGTTGCTCGAACGATCGCCCGTTCGATTGCGGAGACGATCGAAGCGTGCATTTCACCGCAAAACTCCACCCAGAAAAGAGAGTAGACGAGAAGAAAAGAAAATTGAGGGAAAATTAGCAAAATGCTGTGCATGCTACTACCATCGCTACCTGAAAGCAGAAACAGTGACAGCATCCTTTTAAATCAGAGTCTTCTTGCAGCAACCAACAAGAAAACAAAACGATTTGATAACACGTCAACTAATAACTAGATATAAACGACTATCATCAACAAATGGTTAGTGGTTACTCATTTTTGGCGTGTATGCGTCGTCAATGATGTCGCGCGCGGAGTTAGTGAAACGAAGCTGCAAATCATCAAACAATTAGGCCGACGCCTGCGGGTCCATTAGCCGCCCGCCAGTTTACCTGCATCGGCGATTTGATCTGCGGCTGAATTACCAGTGAAGGATTAGTGCAGATCAGCCCAACCGCAGGTAGACAATAATTGAACAGTCGACCCTGAAATTGCACTATAGGCGATATAGCGATATACCGGCTCCCAGCATCAGCCCATCTGATAACTGATAACGTTGTCATTATAACAGCTCACAGTCATTAGACCATTCAATGTGGAATAATGATAGATTTCAGTGCAGTTGAATACGAACTACATTTAAAAAAATCAGAATTCGATTATTAATCAAAGAAAAAGAACCACTGACCAAAGTGATCTGGTCTTCTGCTGAAGCATGTCAATAAAAATAATTATAGTATCATTGATGAACACTGAGCAAAAGGCTGGAATCAAACTAAGTACTTTATTACGTAGGCCTACGGGGTGGGCCAAAAAATGGCATCATTTATTGTACGCCTCATAACTTCACCAAATATTAACCGATTTTCAAAAAATTGTTACTGTCAGAATCAGGAGACAATTTGTAATGAAACCCACTACAGATGCCATCACACCTCAAGTGTGTCGCTACACTATCTCGTGAAATGTCAGATGACGCACTGAAGCCGGCGACGCCACTGACCGGTTGTGTGATCAACGTTGATCGAACCTGGCATGTGGCCACCAAACAACCCAGACTTAAATCCAGTTGATTATGCTGTTCGGGATGCCCTTCAACAGATGGCCTATCAATGTTGACGATTCACAACAGTCAACCAGCTAAAAAACCACTGTCGCTCAGTGGGCCAAAGTGCCGCAGCGTTTGGCTGATCGCGCCATTGGTGAGTGGCGTCGCCGGCTTTGACGCGTCGTCCAGCAGCAAAGCGGACACATTGAAAATTTGATGTGAAAAACTGTAAAGATGTGATTTTTAGACAATAACTAAGACAACAAGCACGCTGTTTATGTTGTTAATTTTTAAATTTTTTTTTAAAAATGTGTTGTTACAAAAGTCGTCTTGTTTTAAGTTGTTATTCTTAAGACACTGACATTTCACAAGGAAATGTAGTGACACACTTA
>Ga0209671_1004800_pt1 | contig 13510 bp, 12 predicted proteins | sample WorMetHERISLAND2_2_FD_187401 | JGI IMG/M metagenome (GOLD analysis project Ga0209671, IMG submission 187401) | Marine gutless worms symbiont microbial communities from Max Planck institute for Marine Microbiology, Germany - Olavius geniculatus... | ecosystem: Host-associated > Annelida >... | reverse complement strand
AAGCTTTAGTTTTCACACCATGTGGCTCACAGTGGTTTCAAGACCACATCTAGCAGCTCATGGTGGCTGAAGAAGCTTACGCAGCAAAAACTCATGAATGCAAATAGTGAATCACAAAATATAAGCAGGTTCATGAAAATATCACAGACCAAAGGACTCACCAGTGCAAACTTGTTGACCTGAACGTACAAGCGCTCCACATCAACGTCTGTCACATCCAATGCGCTTTGACCTCTTTCCTCATAACTGGACTCCAGGAAACATCGCAGCCACACCAGCTGGTACTCATGGTCTGGGTATAAACTGAAGTCAAGCTTCTCAAATCCTAACAGAGACAGCACAGCCAATGCATTGTGGGCATTTAAATGCTCTGCTTAGTGACAGAAGTTGCAAAAAAAATTCAATCATACAGCGTGCTAATTTGTATAAACATATGATGCATGTTTGGCGCAAATCAAGCACTGCACTTTCTTGGAAAATAACAACCAAGCCAGTTTGTTCTAATTAGCAACTAGGGCAACATAAAATAACACTCACCTAGTGACCAGCATTTAGAATATTAGTTTATTAAAACTTGTGCATACAAACGGCATTACAATGCAGCCAGAAACTTCACAGAGTTCAGTATGCTGTTATGCTCTATTCCATACTAATGATTTAAACTTCAATAGCACAGTGATGAGTCTAAATGTGTGATGCAACTAAAAAAATCGTGAACAGTACAAAAACAGTACCAGGTACTTGGCAAACACGTCGTTCCTAAGATCTATGGTAACTATATTGTGTTTGTGCCTAAAATCTGTGATAAATCTACCACAGTCCACTACCACTATCACTGCTAGACATTAGCTACTGACGCTAATGATTCAGCTAAACAATGCCGGCCTCAGGACAAATTGATCTGTTTAAATAGCTCAATATGTCTAAAACAGACAAAAAACAAAACATTATTGCACAATTATCATCATGTCACCTGCATAGTCGCAAAAGTGCATAGCAATGTCATGTGCTTGATAGTTGTATGCGGTATATTCATAGTCAATGAATTTCACATTTTCTGCAAAAATATAATGACACACAAAGAGCAGTTACAGATATGGCTATCTATATTTGTTTGAACACAATGGATGTACATATTAATGTAGTTTAATACAACGAGTAAAATTTAAGTGTCTAGCCAGAAGTTTCTTGTTGATAACTTGATAACATTTGTAGTTTGCATATGCTCCCGATGTAAAAGTAAAGTCATTCCAAAGGCATAAAGCCCATGGAGAAACGATGACCTCCATTTCTTTAGCTCTCAACCAGACACCAGTTTACACTGCAAAACCATAGATACGGGCCTAGTACATCATGTGGTGTGCCTGTTTTCGTTTTCACTGGTACACATCACGCCTAACCACAAAGAGATGGCCAGATTGAGTTGACCTGGGTGGCTGGTTATATACCAAGATTGTCTATCCATCTGCCAAAAGTCACCCATTCAACTAGCAAATACTAATCAGACTGGCGTTGACAAACTTCGTTGATGTGAACAACAGCGTTACCAACTAAGCCAGACTGCCACCCATCTAGATAGCGTAATTTTAAATCTGCAACTAGATTTGGCAAGTAAGTATGTATGTATGTGTGCCTTGGTAGTCTAACGGTAATGTGCCAAACTTGTAATCCTGAGGTTGCTCAGGTCGCAGGTTCGACTCCGCGTCGCGACACTGCCAGGTAACGACCTTAGGCAAGTTGTTCACACATATCTGCCTCTGTCCACCAAGCACTTGGCAAGCAGTACAAATTGGTACCGGCTTCACTGCCAAGAAAGTTACGGCAGTAATATGCAGAGGTCTGGCCCTCTTCCTAGCAAGGATGGGTTTGCCTGTATCAGATGGCAGGTAATACCGTGTGATCCCATATGGCAGGTGAGGCGTCTGCGGCACACTGCCGGCTCGGGGCCTTGGAAATGGAGATGAACACCACTCGCATCGGTCACAGAGCTGTGTGAGGGCCTGTTGACTATCGGCGATTAATTGTAATTACTAACCAATGCAGATCACTAAGATCACACTGAAGATTAAGCACAACATCTTCATATTTATTAACTATTATAAAACTTGTTTATTCATTTTGTACAATTTCTAGATAATTCAGATCCTTTCACAAAATTATTCTCATTTTCCTGCCACTCACTATGTTGAAATTCCGTGCTTAATACAATTAAAAATATATCTCTTACAACAAAACACACTTAACATTCTTGAATTATACTGTACATTAAACTGCATTCACTTGAATTAATGTCTACCTATAATGTACTGGCCACAGAATCTATAACCTAGCAGTGAAACATTACTGACGTGCTGCCTCATCATAGATGATGTTCTGCAGCAGAAAGTCATTGTGACTGAGCACGACCGGTGAACCAAGCTTTGGCAGAATGTTGTGCAACTGGTTGATCTCTGTTACCAGTTGCTCATAATTCACAGGCAGACCAGCCACGCTAACATCAACACACACACACACACACCTACATATATGTATGTACAAAAAAATTTGCACAAACATGTACCCTAACAACCTCTAAAACTTGATTCAATTTCAAAGCCACAGGTCAAAGGTCAAAGTCATGTGGGTTCTTGTTTTCTGCATGCATGATACTGCAACTAACCATGGGCAGTACTTAGCCTCAACAGTCTTAATGGTATCGTTAAATATATTACTATTGTTGTTGTTGCTGTTATAAGATGAACAAATCAACTGTAAATTCACCAAGCTTGCAGCTGTGGATCTTTGCCGTTAAGAGCACCTTGTTCAGCCCAACTGTACAACCACTTAAACAGACATGGCTCTGTATCAATGTGCACGTTATCACCAAATTCAGCAGCAGCAGCTGCAATGTCAATTGACTGCAGATGAGCCAACTGCTTTGCAATCAATCTACCGCAACCATCAGCAAGCATGTTATTACATAAAATAACACAAAGTTAAAAGAACTAAAATTGCATTCAATGGTGCATTCAAAAGTATTCTATTCAATTGAGTTAAGTGAACTAATAATGCAACTTAATGATACTATGTAAAAATGCATGAGTTAATGAGTGGGTAGTTTCTTAACGGCACATCAGCACAAAATACTATTCAGTGCCATAAATAGTTAAAAGCAGTTAAAAGCAGTTAATATAGTTATCAAAAAGTGAGTTTAAAACACTTGCTAAGATGTCTTAAACTAAAAATGCATGAATGACTTCAGTAAAAGCACAGTACATTGCTGTATGACAGAGAATTATAAATGCATTCAACAATGAAATACCTTTGTATTGGCAGCTTTCGTGCCAAATCAACATTAACCATAACACCTGACACGAAACCATATGCAATCCCGTTCTCAAATTTACAGAATATCGGTGCTGCACAACCAATGCTATGAAGTATCACCATTGCTTTCATTTCCCGCTCACGATCAATAAACAAATCTGTGCTGTTGCCATAAATCCGAACAAGAATAACATCATCTGGACTCACTGAACAGCCAACTAGCTTGTTTGTATAACCATCTGTAAATGTCTACAAAACAAAAAAAACAAATTTATCAGTGACATGTCTATGACAGCCATATTAACAAAAAAAGCCCAAATACAAACTACGTAAAATATATTAAACCTACATGTTTTTAGTGTCAGTGATATATAAGTGTTCTTATTACATAATTACCAAAGATGCTAAATTAAAATATTAACACGTTAACATGTTAAAGAATTAACACAAGTTAAAAAAATTAACATGCATTAAAAACATTATCGTGCATACATAAATTTACTGGATTCTATGAAGCAGGAGTTCCCATATTCCATTAAACTATGTTTATTTGACGACCGAATAATATTCAAGTAAGGTAATTAAAAAGTGTTTTGTTGCCATTTCATCACTACTGTCATGGTCCTGCGATGCAGGCACGACTTCGTGGGCTTCACTCCACTGACCCACTCGATGTAGTTCACCTATAATTTCAGCAATATTAATTATGTCTTATTAACGTACTAATGCATGCATTAAAAAATTAACGCAATGCACTGACATGTTATAAAATAACGCTTCGACAACTCTAATATAATACAATGCATACCAGTACAAAACACAGTAATCTTGCAAACATGTGCAATTTCATGCCTGTATGTAGTTTGTATTCTACGACTTTAGCAGCCTAAACTGCAAGATTATCCGTAACACACACTTACATATATCACATTCTGGGTAAAATGGCAAAGCATCCTATCTGTTGTGAATGACATTTCAAGAAAACTGAAAAAATTTTATGCAATGCATTTTCACAGAGCTTTTCCCCAGTGTTTTAATGTTATTCTAAAGTTTCTTAGTAAATAATAATAAGATTTGTTTGCTATGTTTCATTATATAAAAAAAATAAATATTTAAATAGCAGTGTGAAGAAATTTACAGTTTAAATGTTTTGCCATAGTGAACTGAGGGCATGACGTTTTGCCATCCTGCCTTTGATATTTGTGATTATGATTCATTATATTTATTTATTACAAAATTTTATTTGAGGTACAAAAAAGTAAAAGTGCAATATAATAAACAGCACACAAAACAAGCAAACAACAAAACAGACAGCCAAATGTGCACATTTAAAGTAAACATTGAGCCAACAATTAAGTGCAATTGCAAAACTTCCCACCAGAATCTAAAAGGGGATGTTGGACGAATGACAGAATCGGCTGATTTTATCTGCCGACAAAATCGCCAGACAATAATATGTCGTGTGTCATGCAAAAATTGCCCGATTTTGTCGGCCAAAATAGAGCATGTTCTATCTTCAACAATTTTGTCGGCGAACTTTTTTTATATTGGACAACAAATTTTGTTTATGTTGCCATGGTGATTGTTTACAACAAAAGGTAAATATTTGTTTTAGTTATTTATTGTGTTTGTTATTTATTTTCGTTCATCAGATGCAAAAAAGTGAAGCAAGTATTATTATGCGATCTGCATTCGGCTGTTGTGCTAGCTGATATCGTACAAAGTAGCAGACAAAAATATCGGCCGTGTGTCATGGTTCACCAATTTTGTCGGCCGATTTTGTCAGGCAACTAAACCACGCCCACAAAAATCGGCCGACTTTGTCGTTCGTCTGACATCCCCTTAAGGCCACTCCTAACCCTACTGTTAACCATAACCATATCTCTGAGCTTAACCTTAAACCCAGTTCCTGAAGCTAAACATAACTATAACCTTAAGCCTAGATAGCTTTGGATCTAGATCTGGATGATAATTGCCAATCTCCTGCTGGATAACGCATCAACAGAGCATGCACGCCTACGGGCATGATATAGCAGACAGCTGGCTTCTGAAGGATAGTACTGAAGCCAACAAGATGAGTGACTCTGGTAGTGAATTCCATTCAGCAGCAGTTTAAGCCACAAAAAACTTTTGGCATTGAGTTAAAGCACAACGACCAAATCTCTGGAGTCTCTGGTAATAGGTCCTCGAGAGGTCTATCACGTCCATCACACAGAACCAAATCGCCCAGCAATTAAATTAAATATAACGAAATAAATTGTTATTGAAATGATAAATCCCACCTTGAACTTTATTCGCTCAGCGGGCCAATCTGGTCGAATGTGCTTCAGCAGCTGTTTGATGCCGCCTTCGACAGGTTGCGCATCATCAATCGTCAACGAAACATGTGGAACTGGATAAACGCAACGTCGATAATCAACTGCCCCTTCGGAAGACAACTTCTGACAGCTTGTGTTCATGATAAATAAGCGAAAACCAAGTTGTAAACCAAAAAAGCAAAGTTAATTACAACTTCGCAACCACAGACCACACCCACAGCCACACACCCCAGACACGCCCATCATTTGTAAACAACAAGTAAGTAAGAAATAGTGCCGGCTGCATGAGTGCAATCAAATCAAGTAATTTTCCACAGTTTGTCTAATTTTGCTATAAACATAAAAACGCTAAATTGAAAAACACACTAAATTTAAGTCATTTTTCTTTATAAAAATTAAATGTGGGCCTAAACGTAAAAATCGCTACAGAAAAATACGACAAACCATTGAATTGAAATCCGTGAATAAAATTCCAAAGTCTCCTTCTCCTATGCAGTTTCGGTCCAAACTTTCTAACTTTTAACCACAGTTAAAAGATTTTTATCTTTAAAGTTTTAATTTTGTTTTAACTATAGCGATGAAAAAAGACGTGCGACAGAATTGTCGAGTTGTTTATACATTCGCGGTATTGCTATTGCGAGTGGTCCGTCCGTCCGCCACTTCGCGCGTCTGCCCGTCTGCAACGTTAGGCCTAATGTATCCTGCTAGTCATACAGGGTTGGCCAAAAAGCGAGACCATTTTACTTTAGGGCTTGTAACTTTGGTGTATTGGCCAGATCAGCACCAAATTTCGACAGATCAACGACGCTTCAGTCTAGACTGTCTGGAATTTACGTCGTAATTTCAATGAATCAAATTTGGTAAACAAAAAAATGATATTTGCAACAATGTAGCGGTGACTTGCTAATAATGACAAGGGGCATGTCATTGCAAATTTACGGAGCAATTTTGTGTTCGCCGCGCAAATCATGCAGCGTTGCACGCATGAGTGACCGGCGCCGCGTGTCACTAGTATGTATGTCTGGTGAGCTAAGTACGGTATAGTAGCCTAAGTACCTATTGTGACAGCTATAGTGTCATCTAGGCGTGCACCCTGCGTAGCCGATTCTGACCTGTACAACACAGTTCATTTTATTCCGACAGCAAAAAGCGTGCACTAGACATACACTATACTAGGCCCATCATTCACACTACGTAGCCTACGTCGACAGAACTTGGCTTTATGTGTGTTTGTGTTTCTATTTGCCGACGGATCATCGTCCGTTTGCAGTCGCGTTTTGACCGGCGGATAAAACGTGCCAGTAAGTTTTTCATTCTTTAATTCAATCGTTAACGTAAGACTTCGCTGATGGCCGCATTTAGCAGGTTTGCTAGCCAGCGAAAATAAGCAATTCACAATAGCCAAGGCCTAGAGCTGTAACTAAACATTTAAGTGCAATACGTGCGTAATTTTCATTCAGAAAAAAAGTAATTTTTATTTCAAAAATTCTAAGTTTAAATAAAAAGTGAGTAGACATATTTTAATAAAATTGTTATGTTTGAGTTAAACTTTTTGCGTGAAGTAGGCCTATGTAGGCCTACTGCTTCACTTACGAACTATAGACTGTCAAATTGAGCAGTGATTACGAATAGAAACGAACGGCCATAGTGACAGCTTATTCAGTCGTCAGGTGTGCTAAATTTCACGACTCTGTGTTTCTTGGATCATGTCAACAAAATAACTGAGACCATATTCTACAGGGTGTTCCAAGCTTAAATGAGCCGACTGGATTTTCCAAGATGTAGTGCAACGTCAGTGTCAGAGCAAAGTCACAACAGGCTATTTTGATGTGGGCGGAGGAATTCACGTTTATCCTTGGGGTCGCAAATTGGTAATATCATTTAGTTTTAAGTTCGAAATGTCCGCTGCAAGCTGGAAAGCCTGCGTGTGACGCTGACGCCACTCGGCAACGGTTCAAAGTCTCAACAAAAGCCTGATTCGTTGCTGTCCTCCACTCGCTCTTTTGCGTCATTTCAGTTCGATCGTCGTCGTCGTATATCTGAGTAGCTACAATGAACACGCTTCTTCTGAAGCACGCTTCATGCCCTATAATCGCACTAATCGACCGAGTTCAAGTCTGACTCACCATCCAGCGTCTGAGACGGCCAGCACTTGGATAGGATAAAATCTGGCGCCTATTGCATTGCTCCTTGAGTATAGCTCCATTGTGTCTTTGGCACTATGTGATTATGGCGCATTCGCAGACAAAGAACTTTTTGCTCGATGTCTCACGCATACTACAAAACAACATCTGCTCAAAAACGACATCACGATAGTATCATCAGTACGAACCACTGAGCGTGATACAGAGAATGCCATATTTTATTTTATTTATTTATTTATTTATTTCAGCACTGACATTGACAACACCAGCAACACAAATAAAAGCAACAAAATGACAAGCAAGGATAGAAAGGCTCCAGAAGGAACACTAACATCTACCCTAATCAACACAATATAGCAGAAAATTAGACAAATCAGTACGATTAAGAAAAACCTTGAACCTAACGAGAGAGGAGAAATCAACATGGGCCGGAAGTCTATTCCACAGGCCAACAACACGCCTAGCAAAAGAATGATAGCGTACATTGTGGGTAGACTGCTCGGTAAACAATTTATAACCATGGCCACGAGTTTTGCAAGAGGGTGCAAAACGAAAAAACGCACAGAAGTCCACATTAATTAATTTAAAGACTATTTTATAGCACATTATGTGATCAACACGAAGTCGTCTTAGTTAGAGCGAATCAAGATTAGGTCTAGTTATAGCAAGTCGTTCACCAATAAGTTAAATTATTTCGGCCAGGAAGGCACTTGGTAAATGACCTCTGAACTTTTTCAATACAGGAGATATCACCCATTTCATATGGAGATTACCGACACGAGTACAATGGGTACGACCAACCAGAAAGTTTCGCAGCCAACTTAAAAGGTTACCATCAATACCATAAGACTTAAGACGGTATAGTAATTTTTCATGCGAAACAGTGTCAAAGACTTTAGCAAGGTCAATATACACAACAGTAATGCCACGACAATTTTGTATCGATAATGGCCAGTCATTAACACACTGTAACAAATTAGTAGCTGTAGATAAGCCTTTAAGAAAACCATGTTGTGCCTTATTTATGAGCCCATTGGCAAGAAAATAACTAAACATCTGATTAGATATGATCCGTTCGCTAATTTTACTCGTTACACAAGTCAATGATATGGGCCTATAATTTGCTGTTGATGAGCAGATGATGCGAGACCATTTTTAAAGACGGGTGTTATTATAGCATGTTTCCATTCTGGAGGAACATAGGAAACAGAAAAAAGTTGCTGGTAAAGAATGGCCAGCGGCTGAGCCAGAACAAAACAAAAATAGTTTCCACTCTTGAAGAGTAATGGTGGCAAATCGTCAGGACCGCAACTAAGATTAGACTTAAGCTTAGTGATAGCACTAGTAACATTTTCTTCGGTAAATGTAATGTCACTAAGTAAACAGGAAGAAGCACAGTGATGCAGAGGTGTCAAAGAACTGTTATCGTCAGTACAAACTGAAGCAAAATAGCTATTAAGTAAATTAGCCTTGCCAAATTATCAGACACAAGTTCACCTTGAGTATCATACAGTGGACTGATACCAGATTTATTAGTTAGCCTATGGTTTACGTAGCGGTAGAAAGCTCCCAAGTTGCCTGCATTTATATGACTTTAAGCTCCCGTACTTTTTCAGTGGAGCGTAATAAATGCCGAACATTATGGCAACATTTACAATACAGAGTTCTGTAAGTAATGTTATCAGGTTGAGATCTGTATTTGTTCCATAAGCGACGCTTTTTAAATAGCTCCTTGCGAAGAGATCGGGGGTATAAACGCTTGATAGATTGAGGTTTACCATTAGAAACACACTTAGGAACAAAAGTATCGATGGCTTGCTTTAAAATATGACAAAAAGCTGTCCACATACACTAGACAGAAGGAAAGCTAGAAATAACATGCAACCAATTAATACTTCCAAGAAAACCAATCATGTCATCAAAATTAGCATCACACCAACAATATCGGATTGTTTTCAAACTACTATCAGCACAATCATTTCCGAAAAGTAAAGAAAACAAAACTACAACATGATCACTAGATGAGAAGGGAGGACGATGCGAAATATTAAAAACAGCCTGTACATTATCAACAAGTACAACATCAAGAATGTTAGGACCTCTAGTAGGAAATTCAACAACTTGTGTATAACCGTAATCAATAACAAAATCCAAAAATGGCTTGTGTAAAAGGTCCCCATTACAGGTAAGTTTAAACCAATCAATCTTTGGTAAGTTAAGATCACCAGTAATGATGTTAGTATAACATGTGTGATGATATCTTTTAAGACACTCAATTAGAAGATGCATACAATCACGTGCATAATCGCAGCTAGACGGGGCTTTATAGGTAAAAAATCGAACTTTTTACTTCTCAAGGTAGTGCATAGACATACAAGCCTATTTCGGGTGAAGTGTTGATTTGACGTACAGTTTTCTGCTTAAACAAGTTTATTTATTTTAGCTGGCATAGTTATAGACCAAAAAGTGGCCCGATACGGTTTTTTATGTAGAAACTTTATACCTGTTCATTTCTAACAGTAATTAGCTTGTGCGAGGCAACTCTGCATTATGAAGACTAATGTTAAATAGACCTTATCGGATGCTAATTTTTTGTAGTCACAGAATTTTAAAAACTAAATGAGATAAGAGAGATAGCGTATTTATATTTTTAGTTATTCTGACACGTACTATTGCTGTAATCATATTATTATTGACTATAAAACGTCTAATCTTCACAAGCAAATCGTTAGCCCATTATGCGTTCTAAACGCAGCAAGCACCACGCCCGACAGTTATGGGTGTGGACCGGTTGCAGCGGTTGGTGAGGGAATCGTGCAGCTGACTGATGCATGTCTAGGCGTGCCCAATCTGAAGGACTGCCAAAGCCGCCGTGCACAGCACAAGTGTGCCAGATAAATGCATTGTCACGAATTCATCTACGCTATTTTACTGCACATTGTCGTATGTTAACCACAGTTTATGGTATGGATCCTATGCAAGTAGTGATTAGTAATGATTATAAAATTAGTTTGTATCAAAACTGAAATAAAACCCACAATATTCCCAATTATGTGGAAACACATTTCTCGTGAATGTTAAAAAATGACTGACTGTTGATATGCTAATTTAAATTCGACTGCAAAGTATTGAACACTTTAAATACTTTGTGTTTTATCGCAAAATGGCTATTTTATAATTGTGCTTATTGGTCTATCTATTTGTATAATACAACAGACATCTTGGTTTTACCATTTATGTCTGTCCAATGCTATGCATAGCACTGGACAGAGTATAAAATCACCCGAGTGTCCGTGCGTGCGTGCGTCCTACTTTTCTCAAGCTATCTTCTTCCACCTTTCCTTTTCCTTCCCCTTTCCCCTTTTCCTTCCCCCCTTTTTTCCCTTTCCCTTCCCGTTTTCTTTCCCTTTCTCTTTCCCTTCTCTTTCCCCTTTTCCTTTCCCCTTTCCCATTTTTTTCCCTTTCCCTTAACCTTGTCCATCCCCTTTTCCTTATCCTTCCGTTTTTCCTTCTTCTTTCTTTTCTCCTTATATTTATACGGACGTATACTGCAAACTGTCGGAATGCATTGGACAGACTCCGTGTTCATATGAACATCATCTTGTATTTAATGTGGCCACCTAGCAGTGACAAAGATATCATTTCTGCATATAATAAAGAATCAAGTTACACAGAAAGAATAGAAAAAATATGTGATTGCGGATTTTTATTGCGGATTTATTACGTGCAGTAACAGCGAGCGCTTTAACGGTTTCTAAAAAGCTACAAATGCTTTTGAATAAATATTGCATGAATTGCGGCGCACTGCGATGACGATCTAGCTCATTGTAACAAAGGCCTGCTGTAACAGATGGTGGTATAGGCTGCAGATGGCGAGTAGTAAAAAGTCCGACAGCGTGCAGATAGACCATGGACGTCGTACAAGCTAATTATTTCGTTGTCAGTCAACAAGACTCGACAGATAGTGAAAGTGTAGGCGAGCGTGCATCGCGGGTGTTGGCTATAGAGTTATTAGGTAGAGTACACTGTCAGTCACTCATGCCTGTGCAAATTGGACGCAACTGAGCGTTTGAACGCCTACCGTTAACCTGTTCTAGCCGAAAGCCAGTGGCGGGCGCCCTCTCTACCCTTCCTGCCCTACCTACCGGATATCAATAAGTGTTCCGCTCCGTCGACATGCCTCGGCTCCCGCTTATCGATTAGACACGCCGAGTATGTACATGCACCTCTGCGCGTGTGATGTGTTTCCAAAGGTACCCGTGAGGTGCAAGCGGTCGTAACGTGACAAGAACTGGTCGAGTTCGATGGTATATAGCGGCGGCAACGACACAGCTGTACTTTGACACATCAGGGACGCCCTGCCAGTTCCAGATTGCTGCCGATGTGTCTCTGTCACGAATCAAAGCAACCACGACGACGACGATGATGTGTGACTGCATAACGCCGCCAGATGTCGTGTTGTCCGGCTGCCGATGCAGTCGACCATCGGAACTGGATTTAACCTCCACTCCTCGACGACCGCCCCTAGGTACGCATACTATCAGAGACGATCAGGCTCCGGATTTCATGGTGACGTCACCACTGACGTCATTGTTTCAGCTGACGTCATCGACGCCGGAGAGCGGCGGCGTAAAATCTCGGCCGCGAACTGTGTCACGTCGCGTCGACTTTCTACTGAACGAGACTTCGGACGAGAGTTTACCGACGCCTGCGCGAGGCCCGGATGTGACGAGTGACTGCGGCGGCAGTCCCGTGCGTCGTCCGAGGGAGCTGGACGTCGAACAGTCGCCGAGCGAGTGGAACGCAGCTCGACCACCGCAGACATCGACGTCGATGATCGTCATCGGTGAAGAAGACGTCGGCGAACTGTGCCAGCCGGTCAACATCAATGGAAACAGCTTCGCGCTGCTACAAACACCCGTCAGGTTGTTTTACTTCCTCAATCTAGTACCCTCTCAAATTTATATGTGACCGTTTTGTAGGTCGTATTGTCTGTCTCGTTCGTCCGACCGTTTGTTGGTTTGTCCCGTGCCGGCTTTCGACCCAAAAAACAAAAAAAACGTAAAAAAGGAAATGTGTGGTCGCCTCCCAAGGCAGGATTAACTAACAGGTGCCGATTTTTAGTTTAAAAGCTGAAAATCAGTTATTGGACCTAAAAATTTACTTAGAAACCTCGATAAAATAGCGCACGTTTTGCGTAATTACGTGCGGTGGCCTAATTTACTGTCAACGCCTGACACGCTCGTCAACCCGACGGATGGCCGCTTATCAAGTCGGCGCCAAGCGCCAGTACTTTTTTCGTATGTAGTTTAAACGCAACTTTTTTACATGGTGAACTGGTTTAAACTGCAGTGCAAGCAAAAGCTAAACAAAGATAAAGCAGGCCTATATTTTGGATAAACGTAAAAAAACACAAATGGCAGAGAAACAAAACTCAATAAATTATTGTGTAAAACAGCTCTGCAAGTAAAAATCGATAGAGTTGACAAGAGTTTGCTGTAGCAAAACAAGAAAGAAAAAAGAAGCCACAGGCTGATATTGTAGACTCACAAGAAGCGGTGACCTTTTGACAACATCATATCTTGCCTAGAGCTGGAGTGCTTTGAATTATGACAAAAAGTTTTTATGCAATCAATCGTGGTGATTTGTTGATTGTAGTGACGGGCATGCTGTACAGAAGACGGCTGAATGCCAGCAGCAGACGGGAATCATTCTGTCGGTAGAAGCACTACAATGTATGTT
>Ga0209671_1004799_pt1 | contig 13510 bp, 5 predicted proteins | sample WorMetHERISLAND2_2_FD_187401 | JGI IMG/M metagenome (GOLD analysis project Ga0209671, IMG submission 187401) | Marine gutless worms symbiont microbial communities from Max Planck institute for Marine Microbiology, Germany - Olavius geniculatus... | ecosystem: Host-associated > Annelida >... | reverse complement strand
CAGGTTATCTGGGGCAACCTGCCACAGGGACCGATCGACAAATCTGTGAAAGACTTCTCAAAGCGACTGAAGGCTTGTGTTGGAGCTGGCGGTAAACACTTCGAACATTCCCAGTGACAATGGAATTCTGGCATTTGATCATTAGTTAACTGTGTTGTTTTAACGATGTTATTAAATTGGCGTTGAAGCCAGAACATTTTTGAATGCTGAAAAATCGATAGGCGGTCATGTTAAAAAGTCTATAACTTCGTCATCTTTCAACAGAATTAAATTTTATTTGGCAGTTAGATGTAGCAGGCTTCAGCAAACAAATGTGTAAAATTTCAAATTAAAATTCCAAGCGGTTGCTGAGAAAACAACGAAAAACTTTAGGGGGCTACTTTTTTGCCGCACCCTGTATACGTACAATAAAAATTATACAATAATAATGCGTTTTGAAAGGGTACCCAAATTTGAAGTTTTTTTACGCAGGACTTCTTAGGAAGTTCTTAGGACTTCCCTAGGAAGTCGTAATTCAGCCGGTTAAAATCTACGCTTTATTCTAAAAACTGTGCAGATTGTCTGTTTCGTTTTAGGTAGGCGGGGGGAGGCCCTATAATTTTGGCGTAATTTACGGTAGAAATGCGCGCCGCAGTTACATGTATAGTCGAGGAAAAAATCACTAAAACGCACCTTTTTTTAGATTTCGTGGTCGTTTAAGGTCATTAATGTCCAATCCCGCGAAAAGCTCGCCAGCAAGTTTGTGTGTATCTGCAACCGTTTACACGCGTAAAAATAGGCCTACTTAAAGAGGCTTAGCCTACATGTAATTGTAAGCCTATATGCCTATCCGCTGCAGGACAGTTAGTGACAACTGTTACGTATTACAAAAGTTATATCTGGAGACGTTAGAATGTTGCTTCATTGATGACTGCTGGAGAGCTGTATAATTATTTTATTAGGAGTGGGTACGTTGAAGCGTCGTTACTCATTCTATCACGGCGGATGTAGTCGATGTACGGCAACATGGTGTGAAGTTTTCTTCGAAATGCGCTTTATATCGTAAAACGACTGTTTAGGCCTGCATCGTAGGCCTAGACATTGTCGCGTTCATTTCGACTAGGACAGATAGCCAATAATGCGGTTAATGCATACAATATGCTATGCAGCTCGCGAGTGCTTGAACTCAATTAAGCACGGTTTGCTCGCATTTTTAATGCAATGTATTTTTACAGGGCGTCAGCAAACTGGTTTGTTATGCAGATGCCCTGTGTGGGCTATCATGGCAAAGGCGTCTGTCTGCCCGTCTGTCTTCAACACTCTGCGACCTTATTACAAAGGTGCAAGTCTGTCACGAAATCTTTTCTGTCAGCACCCAGAAAGACCCTGCCGTCAGGATCTGTAATTAAGTATCTCCAGAAATTCGAACGATGTCATCCCGATCGAGGGCGCTAAGTGAAATAATGTCACAGCTAGATGCAATACGTGCATGTGCTAAAGGAGCTGAACTGGCTTCCGGTTCGGCGTCGGGTGAATTTCAAGATGACTACACTGCATGGTCTACTTATCACTGTCCGTCCGGCATGGCTCCAGCTTACCTGGCCGCCGACTGTCAGCTGGTATCCGACGAAGGTCGTCGTCAGCTGCGCTCTGCCAATTCAAGGACATGTGTCGTCAGAAGGACTTGCAGCAGCTATAGAGACAGATGCTTTGCTGCTGCAGGTCCTAAGCTGCGGAACAGTCTGCCAGCTCATCTGAGACAAACTGACATTAACTTTGAACAGTTTATAGCCTACAGCTGTTAAAAACATTTTTGTTCGGGCGTTGAGAGCGCGGCGCATTCTGGCTAACTGTTAACTGCGCCTTTTAAATCATCTTACTTACTTATTTATTACAGAGAGACGATAGACAGACGACACATCGTATTTGTACCCAATGCTCGACCGTTAGTATACGGTCGGCCAAAAAACTTAAAGGGACAGCTTGAGCGTCGGGATTATCAGGAATTCATCGATCGGATCATAATTAAACGGCTTTGTGTCGTGTGGGTTGGATGAGGTCAGTTATAGCAGCTATTGGGAGCGCATTTGACTTGCAACTTAGGATATCTATAAACTGCGTCTCAAAAAAGTCACATTTTTATTAGCCGACCGTACTTAAGTAACGGTCGAGCTTTTCGTACGGTCGTCGTCAGCCGTCCGTCCGTCCGTCTGTCTGTCTGTCTGTCCATCAATCGTTGTCTGCAATGGATATACCCTAGCTAACGGGTTGGTCTTGGGAAAAAATTTAAACTTAAGCATATAAAATTTCAGCGATCTAGTGCAAGGGGAGCGTTTTCAAATTTGAAGTTGAACGGAGGTAAAAACTTGCGGTTTTTAACGGAAAACTGGCCATATCTCGGAAACGGTAAAGGATATGGCCAGCGTTACTATTAATCACTAATAAGAAGTGGCATGCGTCCTTTCAGATGAAATAAAAATTACCGACCTTGGATAACCTTCAAGGTCACTGAGAACCTGTACCAGCGACAGCTGGGCATCTGGTTTATGTGATATCCGATTTTGCTAATTTCTGGTAGAAACAGGAAATTTGAAACAAACGCACAGCCAGTGACATAACTCTTCTCGTTTTGTATGTTCGAACTGTAGGCCTACCTGGAAATAAACTGGCGACGCATCAAAACGCACACAGCGACGTCGGCCGTTTCTCGTTTATCCTGTTGTTGCACCGGTATCTCGCAGCCTTTGACATACCAACATTTAACAGAAAATTTACGAATTAACTTTGAGCTCTAGAAAACTTTCGAATTTATATAGATTTTTGAAATCAAAATAGGAATTTTAGGCCTAACGGCGCCTGATCGCTGCGCCAGCTTGTCATCGGAGAGACAGTCGATCATAATGGGCGTGAACGGCTGCGCACCTGTGTGAGAACTGCTGGACGAGACTTCAAACACTTTCTCTAATAATGTGAACGTTACTTGATAGTTAATATCTGATGTGACAGTTCGACCTTTATGTGGAAACTCCACGTTTGACGCTATAGGGCTATATCTGTACCAGTATGCCGTAAAATCGTTGCCATGCAGCTTTTACAAGGTACAGTACGAACATAATGAAACATCGAGATGTAGTGGGCTGAGAATTTGCGTTTGTTTCAAATTTTCTGGGGATACGTTTCTGACAAAAGTAGCCCAGCTAAATCGAACGAAATCCGACAGCAAAGATATCGCAAAAAATAACAGGGGTGGACTTTTTCTGAGACACAGTATAGGCCTACATAGACAGATCGACACACGACGCACACGTGCAGAGATCGAGTGCTGTGCATTTGGCGCTCTGTTCGTTTTCGTTCACGCTTGCCTGATTCCACGCAAGCCCGGCCTATAGCTGCTGGCTGCTCGGTCGTCACGTCCAGTTTTACCGGGTATAGAAGTAGAACCCACGTACGCCAAAGGCGCTATAGCTGCTTTGTGTACTATAATATCTATAGAAGCAGCTAACAGTCATGTCGTCGCGACCTTGACGTCCGTCCGTCCGCGCTATTTGTTGGCGCCCACTGTTTACTATATCTGTACTTATTTGAGAGTTGCGACCGCTAATAACTTCTAAACGGCACGACGTACGACCGCTAAATATTGCACGCAGATCCGTGTTTAATTTGGCCGGGATATGGGCTAAGTGAGATGTCGTTGAGGGGTCGTCAGTTTGAGAAAATTTCACTTTTTTAAATTATGTAGCCACACCTCTTAGGTCACAGCATAGCTGTGCGCAGCGATTAGCTGTGACGTCATATAGACGTCGTCACTATGGTAACGCATCATCAGCGCTGCAAAGCATACTGGAGCGCCCATAATGCTGCTGAGTAATCTGGATCGAGCTGAGTGCCGAAGGACCAAAAACTGAGGCCGCAGGCCGAGTTGAGGTTCGAAGGGTCGAAAATGGAGGCCGTAGGCTGATACTATGGCAAAGATCAAGCAGACAGAGAGCGTAGCGACCTGTCCGCTAAGGCCTATAGGTAAATGTACTGATGCTCACTGGATTTTCTGTTAAGTGTATAATAATTAGCCTATTATCGGCAGACGAAGACGTCAGGGCGGACAGAGTCTCGTCCAAAACGCGCCAAAACGCCGTTTTTGTGATATTTAGTTTTAAAATGATAAAATAACAAATTTCGAAAAGCTGGACATTTTTTAGTTAAGTGTTTTTCTGGATGCAGGCAGATTCGATAAATACGGCCCTGCATCCGTGTCCTAAAAGGAACAGGGACGCCCAGTTTGCAGGATCAGAAATTGACGGACCACAAAGTAACAACAGCTGAAAAATGCATGACGTGGAAAATAACGAACGTGCCAGCGAAGTCGTGGATCAAAACTACTAAGCTGAAAAAAATCTGCAATTTTTTTCGACAGACATTGCAAATTTCTGACGAATTCCGACAGATGGGTGCAAATTTCAGTTAGAGATGATTACGGGTGCTGAAAATTTTAATCTTTTTCCCTTAAAATTTTCCTAAAATGAGGGGTTTTCAGCCACAAATTTTGCATTTATGGACGATAATTTTCTGAAAAAAAACTTTCCGTCAATTTTCCGATAGAACAGAATTTACGGAAGGGGGCTGCCACTTTCCCGCCCCTTTTGACTCCGCCGGCCATGACGCTACTGGAAGTTACGAAGAGGTGATGGTTGTCAGTTTCACCAGAGACACTGCCAGACGGCGGTTGTCAGCAGATCGGAGAGGTCGGATGCTTAGTAGCGTCTCAAGTCAGCCGCTGTTGAGAGGCAGACCTTATGGCCAATTCACACCTACGACGACGACGCGACTGAACTGTCTTGAACAACAATTGAGTTGCGTCGTCAGTTCCGTGCGTCGGCGTACATTGTAGGTCTGAATTGGTTATTGCTGTCAGCTGTGGGCCAGTATGTTCGATGTGCCGTCGTGCACAATAATTTTTAGCCGACCGTACTTAAGTAACGGTCGAGCGTATGGTACGGTTGTCGTCTCTCTGTCTGTCTGTCTGTCTGTCTGTCGTCGTCTGTAACGTATGTACTCTAGCAAACGGGTAAGGCAAGGGAAAACTCTTTTACACGTGAAGTTTGCTCTGTGTCTTGTACCTAGGCATGCAAAATTTTGGCGATCTAGTCAAGGGAAACATTTTTAATTTCGGGGTTGAATAGAGGGGGTATAAGGATAAATGCGCATTTTCAACGAAAAACTGGCCATATATCGGAAACGGTTACAATTAATTACTAATAGGAAGTGCCATACGCCCTGTCAGATGAAATGGAAATCATCGAGCTTGGATGATCTTGAAGGTCACTGACAAGCAGTACGGTCGGCTATCCTAGTGATAGCTGGGCATCTTGTCACATTGTGTTGCGGTCGGCTGCTAGCAATAAGCTAGCATCACACGCGTATTAAGGTGCGTTCTCACTGTGCGCGTTAACGCGCGTGGAAGATCTCAAATATATCCACTCTTCTAGGGTGAGGTAGCGCTTGGATTAGGGCTTGATTGAACAATCAACTGAGATCGTACACGCGCGCGCAGTGAAAACGCACCTTTACGCTTTACCGGCCGTTTACAGGATGAAGCTGGCTCTGCACGTTGTGCACTCCTTGAGCTGGTTTTCTAAAGCCAGCTTCCTCGTGTAAACGGGATATTATTCAGACTGGCTGAGTGAATGGCGTTATGTGCTCGTCGCTGACGCGGGGTCGGTCATAATAAGTACAAGAGATGTTGAACCGTGACCGCAGCTATGCTGTACTTGAATGCGTGGGCCAACTAACTATAACCGGCGCCTTCAGTATGTTATATATTATACACAACAAGTCGTCGTTTGTTGGACGTAGGACTATATGTACTGTACAGCTCGCACGTGCTGACAGCCAGCCTTTGCACGGTACTACGACGATTGCTGAAGTGGGACGATTCGCACATGCACCGAAGCCCCCATCTAATGCCGGTGTCTGCCTTGGGCGAAATATACGAATGCCGAACGTATGTGTGTGCCTCCCGTCTTCCCTTCGCCGAGCGCATGAATCGTCCCAATACCGTCAAAGACACTGCATGTGCCGAATCGTCCCGTAATCTAAAGACGCGTGCAGAGTAATACCCCGTTTACACGAGGAAGCAAACATGAAGCAAACTTAGAGCATACGTCGTGCACGTGTATTTTGAATACGTTTGCTTCATGTATGCTTCCTCGTGTGAACAGGGTATAACTGAACTGAAGTGAACTGACATGGTTTAGTTTGTGACGAACAGTCCAATGGGCAAGCAGTACTGCATTACAGTACGCACCATCTAACGGCGACGGTAGCCTATACGAGACTACGCTCACGTATGCGTCAACCAATGACGCATAGGCTTGCGCTACTAATTAAACCGTGATAACTCAGTTCAGTTAAGTTAAGTCGCTCTATACGCGCCTTAGCCGTACGTCTGACGAACTGTTCAACTCAATCTTGCACCTTTATACCCCGTTTACACGATTAAGCAAACATCGAGCAATCATCGAGCAGACATTTTGCAAATGCATTCCAAATACACGTGCACGACGTGTGCGCTAATTGCTTGATGTTCGCTTGATGATTGCTTGATCGTGTAAACGGGGTATTAGAGCGGTGGGCATGAATGGTGGGCGCCAGTGACTGTCGAGTGAATTCTGATCTGAATGGAAAGCAAACAGCAGCAGCTATAGCGAAAAGTCGTCGTATAGGTTTATAGCTGTCGATCGTTGTTCATTGTGATAGAACCATTGCAAATTTGCATTCACGTTCGTCCTTGCATCGTTTTTTTGCGCGCAACAGCAAGTGCTAAGCACGTACTGCAAGGTATCGTAATTTTGTCTGTCCGTCCTTTTGTCTCGCTGTCAAGGCAAGGGTTCAACTACCCGGTGTTTCATAAAAAGGACCTCTTTTGTTTTTTTCATAATTCACTCAAATGATGATCAATTTGCACAAAATTTGTAGGGAACTACCAGTTCTAACTGAATAAATACTGATTTAAAATATTGCAACAAAATATGGCAGTTGATTAAATATTCTTTGCTAATCGTGACGTAATGCTGACGTCATGATATGTCACGAGTACAAGCTTGATAGTCTCAACTGGTGCTGTCAGTTGCTACCCTGCTTCGATGGTGAACTTAATTTGTTTCGCTAATGAAAAATGTTTATCGTGTCAGCACTAAGCAACATGAGGACATGAAATCAGGCGTCTTGTGATCCAAAACGCAACCAGTTTGCAAGCTCGGTGTGCTAGTGCACTGCCTTGCTCGAACATGTGAAAGTCTAACTATCCCCACAGACACGCAAATGCAATCGCTTTGCACGTTTTGTGGCTGCAACTGTAAAAGTTCAAAAAATTGTCATCAGCGAACCAAATTTTTCACTATCGGAGCAGGGTAGCAACTGACAGCACCATTGAGACTATCAAGCTTGTGCTCGTAACACATTATGATATCAGCGTTACGTCACAACTAACAACAAATATTTAATCAACTACCGTATTTTGTTGCAATACTTTGAATTGGTATTTCTTCAGCTAAAACTGGTACAAATTGTGTGTAAATTAATCACGATTTTGAGTGAATTATGGAAAAAACAAAAAAAGAGTCCTTTTTATAAAACACCGTGTAGTTTCGCTATTCAACTTTTAAACGGTTTTTCAAACTTCTGCGACGTTTTAACGTTTTTAGTCGTTATTTAATTTTTTTCTGGTACGTTTTTCTACATCTGTGGTGTGTTTGCGTGTGCAGCGGATCTGCAGATCGAGTGCAAGCCCCTCAAGTCAAAACGTTACATCACCGACGGTTTCTGCACCTCCATCCGTCCCGTCGTCGACTTCGTCTGCACCGGCACCTGTCTGCCGATCCGCCAGCTGCCCTGGTACGCAGAGTTCATCAAGGTCTGGTCGCACACTAAGACACTGCAGTACCGCTGCGTCGACGATGTGGTTCGACACCGCAAGGTGACGTTTGCCTGTGATAACGGAGAGACGCGGTCCTATAGGATCCGTGTGGTCCGCAGCTGTAAGTGCAAGCGGTACATGCGCTCGCAGAACGAGTCGCCCTCTGGCGAACGACGGCGAAGTAAACTAACTGCTGGTTCGCGTCGTCGGCGTAGGCGGCGACGTCGGCGTCGACGAAAATCGTCCACCCCAGACAGCAACATCCAAGACGATGATTCTACGTCCCTGCACTGATCGTTTCCGCGTCGTCTGGATCTACCACTCTCTTAATTTCTGTGTGTACTGTATATATGGCACCGCTGTTACCGTGCGCGCATACGAGTGACGTCAGCGTGACGTCATGCAGTCACGTGATGTGGAGGCGCGTCAGTGATTGGCTGGAGGTGCATGCTGAAGTCAAGTGCCAGTCAGAAGACTGTGCCGCAAGGTCTTCGTCGTTTGTCAGCCAGTGTTCCGAACTCCTCTCCGCTTGGTGTGACGCAATAATCTAGTGACGGTCAACGTCATGGTTAAGACACCCGGGTCTCTGCAAGTTTTTTTCTTGGGGGGGGAGGTAAACACACCAAAACCACTAAAAACTTAGCCAGATTCAATTCTATTGTAGTTTCTTGTTCCACTAGGCCTAGTAGTGATACTTTATTTGTAAAACATATAAACCTACAAAATTTGCAAATATTGACCAGTAAGCTTACATTTTATGCTGTGGAAAGCAAACAAAAACTCACGTAAATCAATTAGCTAAAAACTCGTAGAAATATCATGTTAGGGTCTTGGGCTTTTTATAGAAACCGGTTTAACCTTTAAAAACCCCAAAACCCGCGCCCCAAAAAACAACAAATCAAACGCCCAAAACCTACCGGGTTGGGCTTATGAAAAAAACATTTTTGCAACTCTGATCGACGTTTCTGCAGGAAGAATGCGTTCAGAACAGTTGGCGCGATGATGAAGGCAAGGTAGCGAAGCCTATAGCTGGCAGCAGTGTAGTGGTAGTAACTTTTTGTTTGTGGAAAAGCCTTTCATCCCTTTCCTTCTTCTTTCGAAGTAGGTCCTTTTTAATTCAGCCCAGGGAATGAAATACTGAAAATCATTCTATTTCAGTTCATCTTTGCTCTGTCGCTTTGTACACATCTTTAATTGTCGTCTTTGATGTTTCCATGCGCCTGCATTGACGCAGCATCGTAAAATGTACGTGCGTAGAGTACGTTTAAATATGCAGCAAAATGCATGTATAGGCCTACCAGGACGTAGCTCTCTGCGTTATTCTATTACAAATCCTGAAGATAATATTATGCTAAGCACAAAATGATGTTTTAGGCTACTACTAATGTTTGTCTTATTCTATTTTCGTAACTTTGAAATGATATTACCGAATAATTTTTGTTTACTACTGCATAAAATTTATGCACAGTCGTTGCGAAAATGGCACATTAAGGCCAGGCACTCCGCCTTTAGGCAGTAGGCTACATTATATGCAGGGACGTATCCCTTCACTCAGCGCCACGAAGCGACCTTTCCTGAAGTCCCACTCGCACCAACGACACCAATCCAGGCTCCGGAGTTTAACTGTCCAAAAAAAATTTTGTGCAAAATCTGTCGGCACGAAAGCAGTGTTTGAATTGCCGGGGAGTTGGGAGAGGATTGAATTCCCAACTGTTTTTTCAATCCCCCTAACACAATGACAAATTATGTACTGGGGGTCTGCTGAAGTATATACTGTATACATACAATTTACATCATAACTTTTGTCGGGCTCTGACCGTCAAAAAGTTCGACCCCCCAGCTAATTTTTCACAATTCAAACACTGCACGAAAGAATGAAATTAAAAATAAACGAAAAAAGCAGCCGACAAAACGTTAAATTTTGACAGATATTAGAACTGAAAGTCCGGCGTGGAATTACAGTATACATTTTTTTCTGAGGCTGTGGTGGACCTCCACTGAGTTGTTGCCGGGCGGCCAGCGATCTGAGAGGCAGCAGCTATTAGCAGTGTTGAGATTGATGTTTGGTCAATTAGGCCTACAAAATTTTGTGCTTCCGGTTTCCGTCCGTCCCTTAAACACCCTGCGTTCTTAGAATTTTTTATTGTATCCTCAAATATATATATATATATGTATATATATATATATGTACATATTATTATTTTTTTGCTGTAGGCGTCTACGGCACGGGTTGTCGTTTGTATGTCATGGATGTACTGAGGCTAAACGATGCGAAATAGGGCCAAGGTTGCTGCTGATTACTAATAGGAAATCGCATAGGGGGGCTACGTCTTTTCAGATGACATGAAAACTATCGACCTTGGATGACCTTGAAGGTCAGTACTACAACAGGAACTGTATAAGCTGTAACGCATCTTCCCTAGTGACAGCTTGGTTTTTTGGTGGTGGAGTGTCTTTACTTTAGTTCTAGTTAGTACTGTTTAGTGTGTCAACTTGTATTTTAAGTTGATGTGTAATATTATTGACACGACGATACAAAAAATAAAGACGTCCTTAATTTTTCGCCAGTTGTAGGGGCCTAACCGGAAGCAGAATTTTGTAGACCTTAGCAATGTTATAACATTGCATACAATTCACAACTTGACTGCAGCTAATACACACGTGATCTCCAGCGGCGTAGCCAGGATCTAGTTGTAGCGGGGGTACTTGAGGAGTGTCCCCCTATGGCTACGCCAGTGGTAATCCCATCGGCGTCGTGCATGGGTTGAAAACCAGGGGATGAAAAAGACACAATTTCGCGTCACAAACAGCTCAAAATTTCTGATGGAGAAGATTATGGTTGCTCCAAATTTCAAACGTCGCAGAAGTTTGAAAAACCGTTTAAAAGTTGAATAGTGAAACTACACGGTGTTTTATAAAAAGGACTCTTTTTTTGTTTTTTCCATAATTCACTCAAAATCGTGATTAATTTACACACAATTTGTACCAGTTTTAGCTGAAGAAATACCAATTCAAAGTATTGCAACAAAATACTAATCTGCCCTTCAATCCTCCAAATTCTATATTTGTTGAAAATTTTCTGACAGGCTAAAATTTAAGAAATGTGGGTGACCCTGGGGCAATTTTCTCCCCTAACCTTCATGCGTCGACGCCAAAGCGTATAATCAGTCACGTTGTTTGGAGCCTAATTTCCTTTCGTATTCGCTGGCGCGTTTCTTGCTATGTAATAAATAAACAAATAAATAAAGTCACATTAGCAGTGATATTTAATGCTGATATCGGCCACAACATGAGATAAATCTGAGAAGATCGGTTTCGTTTCAATAAACAAAAGTGCAAGACTCGGCACTAAGGCAACAAACTGATGAGTAGTAACAACAGTATTAGTTATACAACAGAGCAACTAAAATCAGCAACAAAGTGCCAGTGTTGCGCGGTCATAATGTCTTTACAATCAAGTGTATAGCAAGTGAAACAAGTGGAAATTATACAGCCAACAAAGACTGTGCGATATAAACAGTGTGCAGTCTATATATATCCACAATAATACAGAAATACAATTACGTACTTATATCACACATGTTGACTCGACGATATGTATTCAACGATAAATAATTACGACTGCACAGACACATTAATTGGTACTATTAACAGATTAGAACAATAATCGCCGTAAAACGTAGCCTACGATCATTATTATTTACAAGATAATTCATATATTTATAATAATGATAATAAAACAGCGAGAGCTATAGTTAAAAAACAGCCAACCGAAAGTGAGTAGCTCTCCCAAACACTTTGGCTGGATTTTAAAGGTCCTACTTTTAAGGGGAGGGAGGGAAAGAAAAGAGCAGAAAAGGGGACAAGAGGAAGGGGTAAAAAGGGAGGAAAAAGAGGAGAGCATAAAAGGGGACCAAGAAGGGAAGGGGAAGGGAGGCTCCCCTAATTCACATTTCAGGCTATGCAGTGAAAAAGTGTGAACTATTTTTCTTGGATACAGTGTACACTACTAAAGCATATAATCAGGTATTTTATAAAACAACACACACAGTTTACTTAATGGTTAACTCAAGTCCATTATGAGCGGAATGTCATACACTGTGAATGACAAAAACCAGTGGCGGATCCAAGGTAAGAAGGGTGCAGACGTGCAACCCCCTTGCATGAGTAAACAATTCGTATGCTCTGGCGAATAGCTAATTAATAATTTTGTGTCTCAAAAAGATAATTGAAATTCTCATCACCAGATGCCATGTTTTAAGGCTACAATGCATGAAAATCGATTTTGGCTGAGGTTTCACTCCAAACCCCACGAAGAAAACTCAGCGATCTCCCTGAACGTTTAGCCGGATTTGAAGAGTCCTACTTCTAAGGGAAAAAGCGGAACGAAAGGAGCGGGAAAGGGAAAGGAAAAATGTAGGAACGGAAGGGAGGAAAAGCATATTCAGAAACCTTGCTGAAGCCTAAATCTGCCACTGGACAAAATGATACTTCTTCGAGGCGCATACAGAGTGATGTAACTGAAATGAACCGACACGGTTTAGATTTTGACGAACTGACCCATGGACAAGCAGGGTGAGCTCATTGGTCATTGGTTGACGCACACGTGGGGATAGTCACGCGGCCACCGACGACGTTAAACGCTGCCTATACTGTAACGCATTACTGCTTGCCTATTGATCAGTTCGTCAAAAACTAAACCATCGCGTCAGTTCAGTTCAGTTACGTTGCTCTGTACACGCCTTTACATTTTACTCAACAAGAGAAACAACCATTCACATCGACAGGTCACCCATCACAGAACGTTTTTACAAAAATAGAATTTATATAACTCAGAAAACATAATTACTTCATTAAAAACATACAGAAATGCTGAATGGGCTAAAATGCAGACATCAACTGTAGGCACTTGTAACTAATTAAATATCATCTGCTACTATAGAACCAACGAGCAGTATATCTACAATCAGTGCCGGCGTTAGAGAGTTGGAGGCCCCCAAATACAAGTGTGAGGCCCCTATAATAGGGGGTCTGGAGGCGGAGCCCCCAGCGGGGTCCAGAGACAGAGCCCCTGGTCAAGGGGTCAGGGGGACAAAGCCCCCCTGAAGCTGAAGCACTTGGCTTTTGGACGTTCACTGAAAATCGCAAATTTGTTCACTTTTTAAAAAATTTGAAACGCAAAAACTCAGATACAATTTGTGTTGTCTTTTAAAAAAAATGACGTCTATAGGCCGCAATACATCACAGATTACTGTACAGTAATGAAAAGTAATAGACTTGTGCACTTTGGGTAAACTTTCCACATGTTTATTCATTTTATATTTTGAATATATTAAAAAACTAGAATTTTTTTCACACCTAGCATGAGGCCCCAGAGCATACGTAACCCCCCCCCGGCCGGGAGGTATGGGGGGCCTTCTACCGGCTCTGTCTACAATTCATATGTTCAAAATTCATTCAATGGCATGAGGACTGAAGCCGCCAGTGAAGCAAGACAGTAAAGGGGCGTTTCAAGCGACAGAAAGGAAATGAAATAAAACGAAATAAAATGAAACAAAACAAGAAGCCCAGCTGTTGCTAGGACAGCCGACCATTCTGGCTGTGAAGGTCATTCAAGGT
>Ga0209671_1004798_pt1 | contig 13512 bp, 7 predicted proteins | sample WorMetHERISLAND2_2_FD_187401 | JGI IMG/M metagenome (GOLD analysis project Ga0209671, IMG submission 187401) | Marine gutless worms symbiont microbial communities from Max Planck institute for Marine Microbiology, Germany - Olavius geniculatus... | ecosystem: Host-associated > Annelida >... | reverse complement strand
ATACTGCTATATTCAATGCTGCAGGGTGCAAACAGAAACTCGTGTGAATCAACCAACTGACTTTTCAGCTAAAGTTTTGAACAGCGCTCAGTCCAATAATTGAAAACCCATAGAAATCCAAAAACTCATCTTTTTTACAAAACCCGGTCTAATGTAGGGAAACGCAAAAAAAACAAAACCCAATAAAAACTTTAAAAAAACAACCAGGTTGGGCTTTTAAAAACTGTTTTGGAACCCTGAAGGAAACCCGCATGACGAGACACATTAGTGCACCGTGGTTACTGTTTAGTTAATGAAGTTAGTGAGGTTAATACTGTTAGCGACGGTGGCAACCAACCAAGCAGTTTCAAATACAGCCAGTGCTTAAATTGTGGAAAAAGAAGTGAGGGAACTCTAGCAAGCGAGCGAGGAGCCACAGCCCAAGGCGTTGAGGGGAGAGGTCTGGGGAAAGGTGTTCCTCTCTCCTAGGACGTCTTGGAGAGCGTCCGCATAGCCAAAATTGAATACGGTGTATTTTAGCCATAAAGACAGTCTTCTATTAACATTTTAAACAAAAATGATGACAGGAAATGGTGAAAGAAGGGTTCAAACAATCAGAGTTCCCCAAAGCTGCAGTTCTCCCAGAACTGAGGGAGCGCCGTTAGAAAAAAAGTGGGAAAACGAAACGACGTCCCGCGTTCCCTCTCGATTTAAGCACTGAATACAATGATTAGTCAACATGCAACCGAGAGTGAATATTATGTTAGGGCGCCGGCGGGGTGGGGTGGGGGTTTCAAGCACCTGTGACCCACTGCGGTAGGATCCTCTGATCTTCGCCCTGGACGAGGTTACGCAGCAGGTCATTCGACAGCACACAGACGTACAGCTGTGAGTCGTCCAGCTCGTCACCGGCCGCAACGTTCACAAAGTGCAGATTTCCTGCGCAGCCATGACGTCATCGGTTCACCTGCTCGTTGCTATGACAACTGTCGCTGTATCCAGAGAGCTGAAATGTCCGCTATTTGCTACAGCGCTTCTTACGTGAGTCTTAGCGACCAGAAGCGCTTTACAATCTCCGGGTAAATGGCAGCTGATTGGCATGAACTGACCGCAGCGCACTATGCGGCCATCTATTGCCCGCGTTAGCGAACAGATGGGCCCACATACCACCATCCCAATCAGCCACACTAGGCATTCACCTATCACTAAAAAATTGGTAGGTTAAAGGGCGTGTTCATGGGAACCCATCTCCTATCTACGGATCGTCACCTGCCATATGGAATCACAGTGTTACCTGCCGACCGACACACTGCCAGCATAGGTTGTACGTCCAATTTGCCCACGCATGTACCTAGCTAAAAACCCACTACGTTATATGACTGCCACTGGATGCAGTAATTATACTAAAATATGTTCAATTTACCACTACACTTTACATCACCAGCACTATGTCAAGGTCAAAAAGCCACCAGCATATCTCTAGCACTGAAAAACTACACTGCCTCACGTGCTGATTAGTAATGATTACTAAGGTAAAGTATACAGGCAAACTCCGTTGCTTGATACAGCCCCGCTTACGTGAGTCAGACACGTGACCAGAAGCACTTTACAATCTCCGAAGTATTGGCACGAGCTAATTATGCCGCAGCGCACTATGCGGCCATCTAATGCCTGCGATGCAATCAGCTAAGCTTAATGACTGGTGCCTGGTGAATCACAGCTGGTTTGAGTAATTAAATGCTAGCCTGGTGTAGTGGTACGGCGAGTAATGTGCTAGTTTCGATCAATGAAGTTGCTTGACGCCGAACCCAGTTACTACTTGGATGGGCGGCTGTCCGTGAACGGCAAAACCACGTCGGTATACAACCGACCACCCAAAACATGTCGAGCATCTCAGAAATTGACGGAAGAGTTAACTTAAAATAAAACATTACACAGTAAACATGGTCTGGTAACTCAAGATTTTTTTCCAGTGAAAAACCAGCTCAGTGGCCTTTTGTTCGTACATCGTCTTTCAGTCTTCAGTAAAGTGCGTGAACCGCAAATTGCTATAGCGCTCTCTGACAGTCAGCAATTTTCATCTTATCCACAGTATGTGTGAATTTTGCATCAGAATTATTGCCTCTCAACAACAGCTGTTTGGACTCTACGCTCTATCTGACTCTGAAATCGACCTATGTGTTCATCATCTATATGCGTTTTGTTTTGTGAGCGTACGAGTCTTTTATTCTGCGTTTTGCTGTAGATTCACTGTTATATGACTTCCATAATAAACAAATAAATAAATAAATAAAACGTGAACGTACCCTCATAATCGAGAGACACTCGGTCCGTGTTCTCGATGGGTCGTAGTTTGGGGCCGTTCTTGGTCTCGCCCCAGTACACAGTTCCCGGTGGATAGCTGGGTGGCGGGTCACAGCGGAGTGTTAGTGCTGAGCCCACGGCTGGCCGGTGAATCTGCGGATCTCTCACCGTAGGAAACGGATCCAACGCTGCAACACAACAACAGCAAGAGTGTTTATTTAATTTAATGAAAATCATAATCAGAGTCATAATCGTGCGGTTAGAAATGCTGTAGCTCTTCGCGGGAAACTCACCTCAGAGCTACAGAGTCTCACCTGCCATATAGGATCACACAGTGTTACACCTGTCACCCGACGCGCACCGCCATAACCCCAGCTAGACAGGCCGGTACTCGATTTACCTACCCCAGAGGGTAGGTTTGGAAGGCTGAGTTGACCTTGGTGGTGGTTATACACCAAGACGGTTTACCTGTCCGCAGACAAACCACCCATCCAAGTAGTAAGTAAGTAACATGATAGCGACGCGACGGGGAGTCGAACCCATGACCTCGTGATCGCAAGTCCAACGTTCTAACAGTTGCACTACCAATCCAGCGCAAATGCCACAGTGCCCTGACATCGATCAACGATACGATCAACGAAAGGGGACCAATGCGCAGAGAGGCGACTCTTGAGAGCTTTGTGAAAAGCCGCAGCAGAATAAAGGTTTCCGACGTGGGCAAGAATCTCTTGAACCCCAGACTGAGAAGGTGAGCTCTCCGAACTATATATACCAGTATCGACGTATTATTCGACCGTCCGCTTGACCTGTGACCCAGGTTCTGAACCGAAAATTAGCACACTCCAATTAACCCTGCCGAGGGAACGTTCAGAATTTGACACACATTCTGGTCACTCTGAGCGCTTCCGGACAGAGAGACGGACAGACAGATAGACGGGCGGACAACCAAAACCCGTAATGTAGCCTATTAAAGCTCTGGTAAAAAGCGGATTGGCGGATGTGCGGATCTGTGGATGTTGCATCAGGGTTAGGGCTAGGGTTAGCGTTAGGGTTACGGTTAGATTTAGAATTAGGATTAGCGTTCGGTATGAGGTTAGGGTTTAGAATGCGGGATGGTTAAACAAATAAATTACAGCTAAGTTGCAGCGTTAGCCGTTGCGACGTCCACAGATCAGCACATCCGCTTTTCACCCAAAATGCGGCCTACTAGGAGGACGGTCGCATAGCTAGTGCAGTAAATTTACTGCCCGCAAGGCGGCATCGTCAGTCGATAATATCGTACAAATGAAATTGCACATTAAACATGACCGTAACAGCGGTCACGTTTAATTAAATTTTCATTTGCACAATATTGACCGACTGGGCGCAACCTCAGCTGACTGGCTGGCTATTAATCTGCACTGGAGACAACGTAGCTGTAATGGGCACAGCATTATTATTTATCGAGATGGCTGGCAGAAGATGATTTACTGTAGCTGATGCGTTCAATGTAATATCCTCCACGTTAAGTGCAGGATATACACGGCAGTTCTTTACACCTATCGTCAGTTACCCCCGGGACAACTCAGCCGGGCCATCCCTCCGTGGGTGGGTAAAATCAGTAATAGTGGAAATAAACGACACGGTACTGACGGAGGTATACGCGCTTTATCTAGTCAATCTATTCTAGTCAATACTACTATTACACGCCTAACGCTGACTTACTGAGTACTGACCCTAACCCTAAACATTAACTCTTCCCATGTAGGATACGGCCATTTGGGAAGTCACGGAATGTTCATCTCTCCATAGACTATATTAAGCTATCATCACCCAGTGTTAAATTCAACTTGCTCCTGGATGTAGGCCTGGTGTTTTAGTGCTTTCAATGATGCGTATTATCACTAGCAAAGAATGAAGGCGGTAGATACAACTGGTGCTTACTGGCGCGCTTGAGCAGTGCCTTGACGGAGACTGCTGTGCCGTACTGGTTGCTGGCAATGCACTGATAGATGCCGTCATGATGTGACTGTAGCTCGTCGATGTCGATTGATACTGTACCTTTACCTGGCCGTTGACTGATGCCTGCTACAGCATCCACGTCCAGCGGCCGACCGTTCTTCAACCACCGGTACCTGTATTGACCACATCATTACAACAAATGTAGTACTATATACCTGTAGGCCTATATTGGCTCGGTTGTGTAAAGGTAGGGTGTGACTCCCGGTCGAAACACTATCAAGGGCTTACTACTTGGAAAGGTGGCTATCAGTGGACAGATAAATCACTTAGGTATATTACCAACCCCAAGGTCAACTCAGCCTTCCGGGGTTGAGCCAGCAGGATCACGTAGTGTTACCTGCCAATGCCACCTGACACAAGTGAACGCGCCCCGCCTCAACCGCAGCCAGCCAGACCAGTACTTGATTAACCTATCCCGGAGGGATGGAAGGCTGAGTTGACCTTGCTGCTGGTTACATATTTAAATGGTTCACTTATCCGCAGACAGTCACCCATCCAAGTAGTAACCACTTGATAGCGACCGATCGGGAGTTGAACCCACGACCTTGCGATCATTAGTCCGACACCCTGCCGTTACGCTACCAAGCCACCAACAGTTTACGGCGCACACAAACAGGACGCTATAATCATGATCGGTTTTTTTACGTTAATTAACAAAATGCTTGGCATATGAAGTCAATATCATGCAAGATGATCCAATATCTGTTTTAAATTACTCTAAACTATTACTTACTTACTTATCATGAGACAAAATGCATGAATAAAATTTGACAGCCACGTGTGTGTACTAAATATGAATAGTCTATGACAAGTTTCCTAAGTTTCATTCACTGATGTTTATCCACCGCAAAAGTATTTTTAAATATTTTTCTGACTCACTCTGGACTTAGTTACGGCTGAATGAACTGAATAAGATCAGTTGAGCAAAGTCAAGCTGAATGTCTATTAACTTGAAAACTCACAAAAATATACACTTACCGCCGCACCGGTGAATGTGACTGAAAAAAAGTAACAGAAGACACCATCAAACTGCCATGCACAGCGAAGCAATAACATCAGCAACATCAAGTTACAACAAAAACTAAATAAGTTGCAAAATATTAAAACAAGGAGTAGAAAATCAACAAAAAATGCGTAAAGAAAAATACAATAGAAAGGAAATAAAAAGACACGATGATTGACGCCGATAACAGAGATTATAAGAACGACAACGACAGCGACGATAATCATAAAGAGTATTAACAGAGACGGTGCGGTCAAAGGGAATTTGTCCACTCCAAACATAACGGGCATCGATGGCGGAGAAGATAATTATTAATTAAGACAGGGAGGGCAACAGTGAGTGGACGGAAGAAGACATGAATGAGACTGAGCAGTGAGACTGGTGGCATGGATGCTCACTGGGGTGACGGATAAGCGTCAGCTTCGCAGTCAAGCACGACCAGATCTCCGAACTTGTACGCCACCTGGGTCCTCGGCTGTGCGGTGAAGGATGGCGGGAAGCGCGTCGTCGGGCTCAGCCAATGCCAGTCTGTAGATACAACGTACAACGAATACACAAACTCCCATCCAGGAGCGACGTTTACATCTTACAAGGTAGGTAAGGTAAATCGATTGCTGATAGTCAACGGTGCTATATGTGACCGATGTGAGTGGTGCTGATCTCCATTTCCAAGGCCCTGAGCAAGCAGCGAGTGCAAACACAACTCAGAGAAAGAGGGCCAGACCTCCGCATGCTGCCGTAACCTTCCCGGCGGTGCGGCTGGTATCAAATTATACTGCTTGGTGACAGAAGCACAATGTGTGTGAACAACTGTACCTGGCAGTGCACCGGCCGGAAATTGAACCAGCGACCTCGCGATCACTAGTCCGACGCACTGCCACCACCAAGCTACATCATATAAACCTGAGAGGAAATGTCCAATCACAAAAGTAGCGGAGAGGTTTTTCAGACATTCAAGGAAGTTAGGGAATTGTTACGACTTAGAACGTAAATCGTATCAACCTTCTCTCTGGCTTGCTGGCTTCCAAATGCGGTTTTTTGTTCAGACCCAGAATCTCACAAAACCGATTGCGGTTTGGGCTTCGCCACCTTCCTGAAATTAGAGGCAAGATACAAGAAGTGATGGAAAATGGGGAAGAAAAAAGGGGAGGGGAAAAGCGGAGAAGGAGGAAAGTGGAAACTTGCATCCTTCACCCCAACGGTTCAAGGGGGAGGGTATATTACGCCCCTGCTCTCACACACACTCACTCCAAGCAGTGAAGCACACCTAGCCAGCAGCAGCAGCAGCACCCCGCAAATGATTAGCCGAGGCAATTATCTCGGCACTGATCTCAAAAAGCCATAAAGTGAAACAACGAGCATTAAGCAATGTCTGAGTGAGCGGATGTCACATCAGCCGCTCAGCAATGCATTTTTGCATTAATGACTCGCAGCAGATATTATACAGTACTTAGCCTATACCACGCATTTACACGACGAAGCTAAGTGTAAACGGGGTATTAGAACTCCAGCTGTAAAGTAAGAACAAATCTCAGTACACTCATAAAGATGCACTTCTTGTTACTCCATTACTTTAACTGCATGTTGTTTTCATATCGTATTTCTTCGTTTTGGCAGCAATCTGTAAACATAAGTGATTACAAGTCTCTATAATACTCTGCATAGCAGACGGCCCCTTAAATCAGTCTGCAGTAACAAAAAAAATTATTCATTGCTGTCTGCAGACTTCTGCCGGTCCCCCGCTATTAGCTTGCACAAGACGACAACACTGAAAACACGTGGCGACAACACATTAACACAAATAACACGTAACACAAAATAACGAATACATAGATTACGTATACATACACACACATACAAAACTTAACGCACGTACTAAGCCTGTAGGCGCACTAGCAAAACAATAAAACATGCAATTACAAACTGCAGTCAAATCGTCAGTCCTCTGCTGGCACCTGGAAAATACAAAAGAAGAGTAATCGATTCCGCCTTTTGGCGAATTACTCTGGTCCTTGTTAAGCCACTGCACTGCTGATTGCACTGCAACGTTTATTGTATAACAAACATGCTGTAGGGGCTGATTGGTTATAAATGTGCACACAATGACCCATGTTGCCACCGCCAGACCATGCGGGCCATTTATGGCATTTAATGAGCCTATGGCATGCTTTGATGTCATTAATGTTAGCCAACGCTAAAACCCACGTACTCACTGCTGTGCCCTGCATTCTGTCACAGCGCACTATGAAACTAATACTGTATTTTATGCAAGTTCTTCCGCCTAAGATGATCTTCAAATTCTCTCAACGTCACCATGCAGAACGATATGATACGGTCACCTATGACATAGTCCTTGTCACTGAATATTCAGGATCATTCACTGGCCATCAAGCAGTTTATAAACACTGAAACAGACTTACTGTTGTCATTATTCTGCTGATCGTAGTTGAGCTGAGTTGAGCAAGGTAGAGTAGCGACAGTATTAAGGTGAGGTGGCCAAAACTACATACATTTGCGTCAAGTTTCTTCTTGATGTCGCGTGCCAAAAATCGACCGATGTTTTACGGAGCTATTCAAAAAATAAAAGTAGCACCTTGACCTACGGCGTATATCTACAAACGATATAATAAAAGCAACCTATCACCTGCCGGCTAATTAACAACACTGTGAAGCCCTGAACTAGATGGATGGTTGTAATCGTATGTATCAGCGAAATGACAAATGTCTGTGCGTGCGTGGGCGTGGTCTCTGTTCCACCCATAATTATTGATCCGCAAGCTAGCGACAATCCACGAATCCAGTCACCGTTAAATTTCACCAGCCATAAAACAGCAGCCGACTTAATCCGCTTATAGGCTAGCTACGGACCGAGTCCACACTGTTTATACAAATACAGCACAGGTGAAAATGGCCCGGGAGGCCTGAACCATGGCTGTGCCTGAACAGTCCGTATATTCGGTTTGGCCTGTCTTTGGGTTTCATATCGGGAAAGAAACAATGATTTCCTTTGCGTCGGTGCAACGCAAACAGTGAATGCACCGCATCCATGATAGATGTCTTCGCCATCCCTCGCGGCTATTAACTGTACCCATCACACGACTCGGCGTGAACGCGAAAATGATATATACGGTATTCAGACTTCACATATGCAGGACGATCCGCGCAGGCCCACAGACTGCTGCCTGACTACGCGACGGCCCAAGAACGTGGAAAATATTGACGACACCAGCAGTAGCAGCAACAGCAGCAGCAGCAGAACCGACAGCAAAGAAAGACGGACATTACATAGAGAACGAGTAGGCCAATACGCCTGAAATGATTAGATGAGCGTCGCTGGCTCGCAGCAGCTACGCAGCAGCGCCACGCCACATAAATCGTCATCAGCTCCTGTGCAGTGCAGCAAGCTTCTACGTAGCAGGTCCCCAGCTGCTGCCTGCACTGCAGCCTCACTCGTTAACGACTCGTGCGGCAGCTTTTTCTTTCACGCCGGCAGCAATATCTAGTTCCTGTGCAGGCACACCGCGATGCGATAGCTCCGTATCTAGTAGAGCTAGGTAGTGTCTGTTTGGCGGAGAAAGATGGAGATAAGGGTAGGCAAAAAGCGGTGAAGGGAAAAAAGTAAAAGAGAGATAAAAGAAAAACTAATAGCAAACAGAGAAGGGGTAAATGCCAGCCACCATCCTCATACAACAAGGAACAAAATTTGCCTGAAGACAAAAACAAGTAATTTGAGAAAAGCTCACGTGACGCGCGATAGCAGCGGTCCTGACACCTGGGCAGTCGTGTACAGCATGCAATGAAATAATAGTGCATTTTGAAGGAGTACACAAATTTGAGGCCTCCGTACGGAAGACTCTGTGAACTTAAGAAGTCGAAATTTGGATTGTATAAAATGAACGTTTTATGCTAATAATTTCATAGGCATACGCAGGTTGTCCAGGTTTATCTTCGGCTATTTCGACGCAAATCACTGTTGAAATGTGCGTCGCAGCCAAAAATTGAAAAAAAAACACTAAAATCCCCTATCGTTCAAGGTTCAAGATTTCGTCATTCTAGCTTGCGCCGTTTTGATAAAGCTCAAAGATGTGACAGACGCCGACGGACGGACGGACAGACGCCCAGGCCATGGCTAAGACGCGCGAAGCATTCTGCTATCGCGCGTAAAAATGATCGCATGCCGCAGACACAGCAGTTGACCCCGTCGAGAACTACCACTAACTAATAGCAGGCGGTGTGTATGGGTCTACTACATAATTAATGCTAATGCACTACACGCGCACATGCACCAGGAAGTTCGCTTCTCACGGCGGCTTTTATTGGCTAAAATTGGCATGGCTTCACAATACCCAAGAGACCACGCTGTTATAATAGCATTAAGCCAATGATTCCATGCACCCAGGACTCAGACCGGGCGTCTGCAACTCAGTACAGTTCCTATAAGAACTTGCATAGTCCGAACTCCACTACTGTTACTTATCGCAGACTTGTTAGTCTGGCAACAAGTCGTGCAACAAGCTGTACAACAACTGGACGTGACGTCACGATAGTGTGCATTTAAAGACGCGTACAGAGCGATGTAACTTAACTGAAATGAACTGAAATGTTCTAGTTTTTGACAAACTGACCAATGAGCGAACACGGCGAGTTGCCGATTGATCAGTAAGTCAAAAAATAAACCATGTCAGTTCAGTTCAGTTACGTCGCTCTGTACGCGCCAAAAGTAAGTAAGTAAAACGTGAATTTAGATAGCACATACGTTAATGTTGCAGGCTTTCGATTTGTCATCAATGTGTTGTACACAGCTATATTTTGTACCGCTGTAGAACATGTTGTACAATGAATTACGAATCAAAGCGTAATTTCGGTTATACAACAAAGTAGTCCAGTTTCGCCTAACCCTAACGTTAACCCTAAGTGCAGGCAGAATGGGATTAGGCGACATGGGAAGACACCTATGCTGCAAGTTTCTGCGAACTTGTGCTGCAGGATTCAAAACGCATTAGCCCAAAGAACGGCCCACGTGCACTGCAGTAAATCACTATTTTCGCAGTCCAGTCCGTGACTATACCGCTATACCGGAAGGCTCGGCGATTAAGTCGACATAACGATTTCTGTATATAGAGTACCATAATCAGTGACGCAACGGATGGCAGCACATCTAATAAATGAGTGAGGAGCAGCACAATATATAGGCCTAGCTTTGCCAGTAGGCCGGGCTGCATCATGACGCAATATACCGTTCCACCAACCGAGCCCCAGAATTACGACTGTCAGCACAGCGAAAATTATTACGGTACTACATGAATTATGGCCGCCAAAACAGCGTTAATGACGCTGCCATTACAAAGAGCACAGCTGCCATGACGTGATATCTATCTGCAGTGAAGGTCATATACAGCACATATATAACGGCAACAACGTGATGGGTGGTTCCCAGTCAAAAATACGGCCCGTTAAACTACTGCATACACAATAAATCCCATATCGACGGCATTCATTGCTACAAGTGTACCCACTATGAAAGAACGTGACTGTTGCACCATCTGCTATTACTGTTGCAGCTGGATGCAGGGGGAATGGGGTTCTCGAGGACTGGCCTCCATCTCAAGGACAGTTGGAGGACAAAAATCGTGGCCTTGGTCACGGTCTTGACGCCTTGGCGTCTAGTCAATTGTAACGAATGTGCTCTCTGCAATGAGTTTTTGATATCTGTAGAATATTATCCAACTGTATGCTGTGTTTAACTGAGAATTTTTATGGTTCATTATGGTTTGAATAAGGTTAAGTTAGCTTCTGAAGTGCAGTACAGTTTTACGGTGATCTCCATTTTTTCACATATTTTTGAACATTGTGATATATCAAAAAAGTCAACAATTTTTTTGACGACACGATACATCAATATCGAAAACGATATATCAATATTTTCGATTCATTACTAATGTGCAGTGCATTGTCTTACTGGCTTCACTTACATAGCTGCCTTAGCTTTTGCCTTGACTTCTAAGACCACTTGTCAGGCCTTGGCCCCTCGACTACTTAGTCCGCCTATCTCTCAGTACAGTGTCTGGAGTGTTATAAATGCCCATAATCTCGCTCCACTCAAGCGTAACGACTGATAGCGTCTCGCGTTTGTATGTCACACGTGCATCCAAGCAGAACACGCCGTCGATCACGGCCATGAAATAAGTACGTTTCAACACGGTCTACTGTGTATTATACCTCGTGATACACTTGCATAATACACTGTAGAACGTGTTGAAACAGCATCATCAACCGAAGATTGGCGAAATTCCTCCACTGCGTTCTAGAGGTAATTCCTGATGTCGCGCCGAAAACATGATAACTTTTCAGAACGCACTGACACATATGAACGAATGCACTCATAGACAGACGACAACCGAAAAAAACATAATGCCTGCAACATCGGAGAGAGACGGGGCATAAAAACTCCAACACGCAACTGAAGCATGTAGCTAAAACGTCACCCGGTAGCACACAGTTTGTTTCAATCTCGGCGTAGGCCTACAGTTAATAACGTATGAATGATTATAAACGATCCTTTCTCATTTGCACTCCAGTATGCAATATCCGGAAGAAACATAGTGTGCCACAGCCGCCTGGATGTGAAAAAATATACAACACAGCGAAAAGTGCATGTATATATGAATACGATAAAGACAACAGCGATACTGCAACATAAAACGTGAACCGCCGCAACAGAAATAACCACGTCAAACACAGAAACTCAGAAACAAATCGCGACCGACGACTGGCTGCTGAACAGATGGGGGTTGATATTGATAACTCACGTGGGGTGAGGCGTACCGGTCGCCTCACATTCCAGTACAACGGTGTCCTGCGTCTTGTACGCCACCTCCGTCCTGGGGTCCACCTCGATCGTTGGCGGCACCTGATCTCTCTGCGCTGTAGTTGGTACAGACAGAGCCAGCGTGCATCGTACCCAAAATCAGCCATAAGTTAAAATTTTCTCAGTATACACACTACGATGTATAGTGGCCGTTTGGCTTAGTTGGAAACGTCGTTGTTCGCATCAACGAAGTAAGTTAATCAACGCCGGGCCCGGTTAGTAGTTAGTACTTGGATTGGTAACCGTCGGCAGGCGGGAAAACCATATCAGTATGTAACCAGCCACCCAGGTCAACTCAGCCTGGCCATCCCTCCGTGGGTATAGGGCGCAAACAGCCACCGCGCGATGCACTAGCCCCGTATCCGTGGTCACCCCGCAGTGTACACTGGCGTCTGGCTGACAGCTACGGAAACGGAGATCAGCGCCGCCCTACCAGCCTTATGGCTCGGGAAGGAACGTAAAGTAAAGGACTTTACGTTTTACAGTGGTCCAGTAAAAAATACAAGCTGCTAAGTTTTTGTAGTAACTGCATCGAATCATACTGACCTATGTTCTAAATTCGTTCAGCGGTATACTCTGCTGTAAATGCGCAAAAAAGATACAGTGATTATGGTCTACTAAAGATGCCATCACATTGCTGCTACACTACCTTGTGAAATATACATGTAGTCAGCTTTGAATAAGTGAATTGCAACGTAACTATCATTATTCCTACAGCAGACTCTCTTGCAGTACTTTGTAATAGCATGCATGTTGTATGTCATTCTGAAACTGATATACAACACTCGGACAATAATTAACTGACTGCTTTTAAGAAACAAGATAATGTTCATACGAACACGGAGTCTGTCCAATGCATTCCGATAGTTAGCAGCATATGGCCGTATAAATATAATCAGTGAGCTGTTTAGACTGGTAGAAAAAATCAAACAGTTTAATTTCAAATTGTACAGCAGCAAGGATCCTTTCATCCTTTTCTATTATTTTAACTAAACAATAAACATTGTCAGTCATGAGACCATTCGATTCATCACCAATATATATGTTTATGTCTGTATGGTACTGCATTGTGGAATACTTATACAGTTAATTGTATGAAAAAACTTAGAAGTTGCTATCACAAATGTATAAAGACATTTTTTGGTTATGACAGACTACACTGTGTTTCCAAAAAAGGGGACCCTTTTTATTTCTTTCATAATTCACTCAAATGATGATCAATTTACACGAAATTTTTACCAGATGTAGCTGAAGAAATGCTAATTCAAAATATATGGACAAAATGTGGCTGTTAGTTAAATATTCTTTGCTAGTTGTGATGTAATGCTGACGTCATAATGCATCGTGAATACAAGCT
>Ga0209671_1004797_pt1 | contig 13513 bp, 8 predicted proteins | sample WorMetHERISLAND2_2_FD_187401 | JGI IMG/M metagenome (GOLD analysis project Ga0209671, IMG submission 187401) | Marine gutless worms symbiont microbial communities from Max Planck institute for Marine Microbiology, Germany - Olavius geniculatus... | ecosystem: Host-associated > Annelida >... | reverse complement strand
CATCTTTGTTAACTTTTGCACCATGGTACTTTTGAATTCCCTGACTTCCCCTGACCGTCTGGATTTTCCCTGACTTTCCCTGACTTCTTAAAATTCCCTGACTTTCCCCTGACCGTAAGAACCATGTATTTATAGCTTGTTGGATCATACCACTTGAAATATGCACGATGAATATTTAATGAAACGGGCTTCAACTCATTTCATTAAGCGAATGGTGAATAAGCAGTCTAATATTTTGTCTACGGAATCAAGCCTCGAGATATATCAAGTCCAGTAAATCTAATAAGCAATGGATTAATTTAAGCCTAAAATACTGTGGCTGACTTGGATTCTTGTGTGAAGTCTGTAAAACAGAGATCACTTCAATTAAACACAGCAACTAAACATACTAAACTGTCCGAGATAAAAATGCAGGACTGTGAAAACAAAATATTCTCCACTTCCAGCAGCAAGCAGGATGAAAAATGGCGTAAAGAAAGTGCTGCTTAGACAGACGTGGTAGCAAAACTGCTGAAATCAAATTTATTGGCCAAGATGGTGAGCACTCAGATCTGTAATGTAGAGTTAGAATTACAAGTACTATACACACTAACTGAAAACAGATACTTGTCCACACAGGGTGGCCAGAATAAGAGAAAAAAATTCTCAGGCTTTCCCAGAGGCATAAACCTTTCCATAGATTAACACAACAAAAACTGATAGTAGTAATCTAGGGGAGCTATAAGCTCCTACCCCAACAGGGTCTATTAGGTGGAGCCCCCCACAAGCATCTTAAAGAATTCTTGCACTCCAAAAAACACTTATGGTCTTTGTTACATTTTCTCCCTCAGGCTGAACAGAATTCCTTGAGATTTCCAAGAGTTTTTCAGGTTCCGAGAATTCCCCGAGTGCTCCAGTTTTTCCAGGTTTGTGCCGACACAGCCATATTAATCGAACAACACACATCATACAGTTCCCTGTTACCTTCCGAGTCGTCATCAGCAAAAAACTTAATCGTCAGTTCCTGTCCTTCATGTTTGTACTCCTTCACTGTCTCAATGGCTCTTGCAGCCTCTGACGGTGTGCTGAACTTTAGTCTCAGGTAGCTACAGCATCACAGGCAACACAAGGTGTTCCCGGAGTATCTAGCTAACACTGCTCACGCTAATAACTGAACACCCATAGAAATCCCCAAAACCATCAAGCGTGGCCTATTCACAAAAACTGGTCTCACTCGAACACCCAATAAAACCAAAACCAATAAAACCAACTTCTTAAAAAAACGAACCTTACACTTGACCAACATATACTAAACCATGTCTGCCGTAAAATGCCTGTGTTGTTGTTTACACACGACGTCATCGCTGGCGTCAGAGTCATCGTTACTTGCTTCAACTAAGTAGAATCAATCTTGTTTCATGCAACAAAATTCCCTTAGTTGAGAATCTGAGTACAATTAGCAAATTGAGTGGAATCTTAATGATTAGAGATCTGAGAGGCGTTCACGCAATCGGCCCTAAAAGAGTATATGAAATGTACCCTTTAATAGGCTGGCCAGCAACAATTTCATCCAGTTCGGTGGAGACGTTGATTGCCGACTCGATGAGTGGACGAAACGTGTCACTGAAGACATCCGTCAGTTGGACAGGATACATCATCACATTCTGCTGCTTGCTGCAGTGCCTTAAGTCTGAGTCAAGACCACATAACAGTCACGGGGTTAGAGTTACATTGTTAGTAGAAGCATCAATGGTTGTGTTTTTTTGAAAACCTGACCAGGTCAGACCAGGTCTGGGCATTTCCAAGTTTTTATTATTTCCAAAACGAAAGTCTCGCGTTCTTTAATCGTTCCAGAAAGGTCCGTGTAGATCCAAAAGTTTTCTGGATTAAAACTGTGTAAAGCCAGTCCAGCGGGAGGGGTGATTGACGTCACACCGTCAGCCAATCAAATGCATTGTTTACGTCACTGTTTCGCGCCAGATTATGCGACTTATATGCAGTTACGTACCAATTAATTTAGTTTTGTGCATTTTACTGTGCATAAAGATAATCATACAATATGCGTGTGCATTCATCGGCTTGTTAGCCTGCACTCTTGTTTATTGAGAAAATAAATTTGTAGGGCACAAAGCACTTGTTTAGAACTTTCTTTACGCCATAGGTAACTTGTGGTCATGGCGACATCTGTTGCGAGTCAATGACATTCTTTGTGCGGTCAATCCGGAAAGGTCCAGGTCAAGACTGCAACAAATCACTGCATCTTTACAAAAAGCTATAAAAAACACAACCAATATACGTTCAGCATTAGCTAGATGTCACAAATTTGTGGAATAATAGTATCACATTTATCTTTTTCATCCTTGACCAAAAACAACTAAGCAAAAAAAGATAAAACTGAACATGCTACAGTAGTCAATAAAAGTGAGCAGCTTCAGTGCAGCATAGAATGACAATTTTCCACCATTATGTGACAATTTAACCGTAATGCAAACAAGGTGACATTAATAAGAACAACGGTCACTTATCAAATGCTCGCCGAGCACTCGTTAAGATGTTATTTCAAGATTATTCTTAAGACATTACTTTCACAACGTATGAATAAATCAATAAGTCATGCTACATGACAGTTAAGCATTGAACTGATACACGGATACAGTCAACATTTCTCATAGCAGATCAATATCCACACATAGCTTCAGTAACACAAGCCAAATGTACCCACCTTTCTGAACCTCGTCTCTGAAAGGAACAGGAACTGGCTTGCCACACCAAGTCAACAGCAACAGGTCACCTGAACATACAGCGATTATGTTTAATATCAGCAAAAGAACCAATAACATTCCAATGAAAAAACTGTCTAGCAAATTCCTGAAATCAATGCATAATTTCCAGTCCCTTAACTTGCCTAAGCTTTTGTCTTCACCGCTTCAATATTGAAACTCTTGTTCAGGTGACAAAAAGCACATCTGTTATGTAAAAAGTATTGCCAGCAAAACTCCTACTACTAGCAGTCTACCACCACCATCAAAATGACAAACGCTGGTGACGCCACCTCATTAGAACCATGGCTACTACAACTATCGTGTTTGCCATAACTACTACTAGAACTGTTTTTGTTTCACTGTCTAGATTCATTTAGTACAACAAGTAACACTTCGTCCCAGCAGCTTCTTACAGAATTAGTTGAGAATTCTGTAGTTAGCAGTCAGCTACAACGCCCAACAAATTTCAAATCTGCTCCGCATACACAAATCTGTGCACTGTGTGCAATGCAGCATAAATCACAAGCAGCTGACCATCTTTTGAGGGAGTTACGGTGAAGTCGGGTTCGGGTTCTTTGTCAGCCGATGTGTCATCAGTCACCGCAGCTTTATCTCCATCCGCACTGACGGGGTCAACATCCTTCTCAGTTGTCAACGTCTCCAGCTGCTCAGCGGACTTCGTACCGTTGCTGGTGCCCACAAACTCAACATCGTCATCATGATCGTCATGTTCTTCCTGATCATCTACTCCACATTTCAACACAAACAACTGACGACAACTGCCAAATTTTGGGCTGTCGGAAAACCTTCATCCAATAAAATGCAAATGCACCTCAACTGATAAAAATACTAATACAATACATTAAAGTGAAAAATGCCAGTGGCACTGCAGTCACTATGCAGTCAACTAGAGGAAAGATGAAGAAAATAAGTGAGTTTTTAGTTTACTTTTAAATGTTCGCAGGCAGTCAGAAGACGTCTTCTGACGGCAGATTGTGCCAAATTTTTGCTGCAGCAACAGGGAACGCTCGGTTGCCAGTCGTGGAGAGCCGTGTCAGTGGTACAGCCAGTGCCGAGGTCGACGACGAGCGCAGGCGTTGTCGACCAGGTAGTCCAGTGACAGGCTGTAAAGCGTCAGCCAGGTAGGCCGGCGCAAGTCCATGGACGTACTGGTAGACCAGCATGGCCAGTTTGTACGTTATTCGCTCCAGTGCACGAAGCCAATGAAGATGCTGGAGTAGCGGAGTGATGTGGTCGTATCGACTGGACTGGAACACCAGTCGAGCTGCAGCATTCATGACCGCCTGGAGACGATCTCTAGCTGGAACAATGGTATACCAGATATGTCAGATCTGACTCTGACGTACTGAAAGCAATCAGACAGGTATGAACGGAACCACATCCATATCGTGCCATCAATACCATAGCTTATCCGTAGTCGCTGCAAAAGCACATCATGATCCACGGTATTGAAGGCAGCAGAAAGTCCAATAGCGCCAGACCTGCAAGTTCGCCGCTATCGATCGCCAGTAGGATATCTACCAGCACTTTGACAACAGCGGTCTCGACAGAATGATGTGGGCAATACGCTGACGGAAACTAGGGTAGTAGATTGTTGACAATCAGGTACTTCAGCAGACGACGAGCAACCAGCCTTTCAATCAGTAGTTAGAGCATCAGAGTGGTGATCGGGAGGTTGCAGATTCAACTCCAGGCCAGGTAGCAAGTTATCACTGTTACTAAGCAGTATAATTTGGCACTGGCCAACAGGCGTGAGTGAGTGAATGAGTAGGGTTTAAAGGTCCATGGACACTGAAATTAACATATACATTTTATCCATTTTCCAGAAAGTGAAGAATTTTCTGATAACTTTGACAGTAATATCGGCGCCTAGCGTTTTGTCAACACGGAACAATTTACCTTTGAAATCGACAATCTACGAAAACGACGTAGAAAACGCGACGCCATGATGGCCCACGGTGACGTCATGAGTTTAGCCTATAGATGTCATGAATATTAATGGCATAGCTTAGAATGATGACGTCGAAGGCTAGGTTATTAATATTCATGATCTATATGGGCTAGGGTCATGACGTCACCGCGGGCACTGATAGATTAGAATATTTCGCATAACGTAACGTAATGCCGCATTTCATTTGAAATCACACATTAATTTCATATATTTATGAAGCTCACATCGACATATCATATATGCAAGGCTAAACGTCTAATTTAAATCTACAGAAATTGCGCGAGTGAGTTTGACCGTGGCCATGGACCTTTAACCTCCCACCCGACAAAGTATAGGTCATTTCAGGAACGGCCTTTCCAGGCAGAATGCACACAAACACATAATAATGGAACAGTAAGTTTAACCTTTACAGAAACACAAAACACAAAAATACTACAAAAAAAACAAGCTAAACCTAAAATTGTAAGAACTCAATAAAACATGCACAATGTGGTGAGGAGAGAATCATGCCAACTTTCAAGATGCAAATCGTGCAGAAGCAATCAAGTACGGGGTACCTGAAAGGTATTGGACAATTTGAGGCAGGTCAACAGATTAAGTGACAGAATACGACAGTAACAAACCACTTTAATGAGCTATCAGTTTGCTAGCAGACAAAAAAGTCATCCACCATTAATCTATAATGATAATAACTTCAGTATCTTTGCGTAATCGGGACGTACAAAAAACGTACCATCGACATTCCAAACAACAAATTCGTCCCCATTGTCTTCTTCTTGTTGTTTGTGCTGTGCCAGCATATCTGTAACAGCACACATAGAACAACCTACATTACTGATACTGAAATCACTGGCATATGCAATGTCAGCAGACACAAGCACAAAGCCAAGCCTGTGAGGCCAATATCAATATCAAAGCCCTAAAAAGCGTGTGAAATATGACAAAATGGTCCGTGGTTTGTTGACAATCATTGTTACATAGTAATGCTCATTAAACACGATCCCTGGGCATAAGTAACTGCTCAGACATTTACATCCCATCCAGTAATCACACTAAGTATAGTATATATTAAAATTATTATCAACGACTGAAGTGAAAACCACAAAAACACACCACTGTCATACTTCTCCAGACGTGCGACCAAGTCGGCCTTTTTACCCGTGGTCTCGAGGCCACGTACAGTGAGCTCTTCTTTGAGCTGTGGCACCGTGAAGTCATTCCACGTCATGTCGTCATCAGCTGACTCTGGCACGGTTTCGGCTGACTCCAAATTATCAGTCATTCTGCATCACAGACAGCCAACAATCTCATTCGCTGGCAGTATCTAAATTTTACTTTTAGTAGTCAGACTGAATTTAAGAAAAAAAACGGAGTCAACTTCCTCATAAAGCATTATGACACCTATCCATTCCATGACTAGTGTAGCTAAAATATGCAGTATTCTTACACGAATGATTTTCCAAGTGTCCACCAAATTTGAGGTACCTCCACAAATTAAACCGTGCTTACCACAGTATTAAGGATCTGTCTCGCAAGCTTCTATCCGCATGAGGGTCACTCCAAAACACGATGGGCAGAAGTAGATCGGCGAATGTGCGGATGTTGCAACAGGATCTATGTACGGTTAAGGTTAGGGTTAAAATTAGGGTTAGTGACAGAGTTAACAATGGAATTTAAACATGGTCAAAGTAATAAATTACAGCTTAATTACAGCATTACCTGTTGCGACATCTGCAGATCCACAAACCAGTTTTTACCCACAGCCATGCAAGATGATAGCAGACCATCACATGGTAAAAGACAACGGGCTGACAACTAGCTGCAGTGTCGGCCAGATGATGGGCCCATTCTATTTGACATGGCTAAATCTATTGCATGCAGTGACAAATGTCGCCGCACTAGGAGGCAAAATACACTAATGCGGCGGTAAATAACTTATCTATAAGTTGTCTTAGGCCTATGTTTTCCACGGTCCACCAATAATTTAGTTAGGCCTAGGCCTATTCCGAAAGCCATCTGGACTGTTATAAAATATGTAAAAATTTGGCGATTTTTTTAAGGGCAGTGCTAGGGGTAGATCGGCGATCTCACACTAGTGAGCAGAAAATTACTAGTGGTAGATCGCCACTTTATCTAATTACATTTATCACATTATTAACGTAAAAATGCAGCCATATTTCTTCACTGCATTACCAGGACTGTGGTTGGGACTGAAATATCAGTCACTTTGTTATCAATTACCAAATTTATTCAAAAACAATATATTTTTAAGTCTGTGTTACAAAGAAACAGATATGGCTTGAGATGGACTCTGATATAATACTGAGTAAGCCTGATTTAAATACGTGACAGTGTCATGGCATGGTCCTATGACTACCAGAAACATAAATTCTACCATGTACCTAATAATGTGCCTACCCGATCTACCTCTAGCAATTTTCCAGTGCTAACAGCAAGATCGCCGATCTACTGCTAGAATTATTGTTAGAGGATATGTCTGCCAGTGGCCACTATGCAATCTTGTTTTAGCCATTCCGTAATGTGCCGATATGCTTCAGTCACACCATCAATCCACGCCAACATCTACATATATTTTAACTGACACAAAAAGTAAATATTAAATGCCACCAAAAGATACGTAAAGTTAACCTGTCATGACAGCTGGACAGTGACTGTAGTCCATGTTGGGATATCCTGGAGGAGGTTGGACAAGGCGAAAATCAGGCGGTGGTTCATTGCAACACGATCGTTTCGGCGTGAAATCACAAACGCAGTAACAGATAAATACAAACACAACAATTACAAGTGACTTATTCATTCCAGCGAAGCACACTGACTAGAGTCAAACAAAATTAATATTATCTTTTATCGTATTTGTTTACCTTCGCTACGAATTACAACTTCCGGTTCCTTGAATTCACCAATGTGACCGAAGTAACTTCGGTCCAACTGGCGGCTCGCGGAGTCGTGGGCCCGTGGCGTCGTGGTCGTGGTCGTGGGCATGGTCTCAGCGACTCAAAACTACACAACAGTTACTTTTTAGATGACTTTGAAGGGCATTACCAAAGGCATTACGCACTGTTGTGAGTAAACAATACGTCGTACATAGGTCAACGATGGCACCGTTGGATAAGGCAATGACGCGAGTTCCTATAGGTTACGCTGTCAATATAGTAACCATGTTTCTAACTGCAGCGGTTTGGCCGCAATTTTGAATGCAAAGTTGCTGTCAGCAGCCGTCACCATGTGCGTCGAATTACCGTATCTATCCTAGCATTAATTTTAGCGTTCGATATAGCAGCGTCACCATCGCGTGTATAGCACTGTAGTTATTACTTACTGCGACAAAAAGTCGGACGCTGACCTTTGGAAGTTTGGATGTAGACTAGGCGGTACGGTCCGCCCACCCTAGCGACAGCTGGCTTCTTGTTAGCCTACTGACGCAACAGCCGAGCTGGGCCATATATAGGCTAATTATTTACGCCATACCTCCAAGCGCAGCACGTATACCGGGGGTTGTTAATTTATTACTTATATAGTAATGGCTATAGCTGGAAGACAACTCTAAGCTGATGGTTACGTTAGGTCCATCAATGAATGCAAGCGGCTCAGTTGCACCTTTCACTGAAGAGTGCGGGCCGCGCATAGCGCCGTAATTCAATCAGTGGATGCGACGCGTCCATTCGCCATATGTTACATGCTAAATTCATGCCGTTTTGCTGCCGCAGCTGCTTATGACTGTTACGGTCCGAATATATCTTTGTTAGTCGATCGCGATTTAATTCTATTGCAGTAATAATTCCACGTTAGTCCCTATCGGCTATCGCGTTCTCTGTCTCTTAACAGACGGGCGCTCGGGATGCAGCGTGTCGTTTAATTATTGATGTCAAATCGCGACGGATCACCAGCCGCTAAGACGTACGCACTGCTTCGTGGCGCTAAAACGCACCGTTCGCGGTCAGGCACGCACTCGTGCACTTCTGACAGTAGGGACGCGCACGGACAATGCACGCGACCGAATTACGATGATCGCGTCGCATACAACAGCTTCCATCCCCCTTGGACACATGCACTACGCAAGCCCTCCCTACCCTCCAATGTTTAACCCCTTTTCCTCAAAGTCGACCCCCTTCCACGCCAAATTTAGTCAAGTGCTGCATTCTTCCCCGCACGGCCTCTGCACAAAAATTTTCCAAGGCGTGAAGGCCCACAGAACCGGGAAAACGTCGTTAAGTTCCCCCAGCGGGGTTTGGGCGGATCCTCGACACCGAAAATAAATTTGATGCGTTTTAGCTTCACAAAACACTTCTTGTGAAATGATAACTGCTCCCATGAAGTCTTAAAAGTTGAGCCCCCACGTTGAAAAATGTAATGCGCTTTAAGCGTAGTCCTCAATGGTCGTAGACGTAGACGCCGCTGTCACTCAAACAGCACACTCAATGCACTAGTAGTGGTCGATGAATATTTCGCACGGCTCGCGGATACTCACTCTGCATGCGACTGCAGTTACCGGCCTAAATCGAATAACGACTCATACAGTGCCAAACTACCTATATCTCTACATCTCTCATTCGATAACTTAATTCGACAAGCCTGTTAATAATTAGTGACTCTAATAACGTTCAGTAGGCTACCAAACAATGATAATCCACGTCGTCGGAGAAATCATTTCCTCAGTCGCCAGTGGCGGATTCAGAAGAGGGACGAAAGGAGGCAGCCCACTGTTGAGATGCGTTTTTATAACCAAGTGAAAACGTTGCACAAAATGCATTATTTTCGCATAAAACTTTTTTTAAATTATGGGAATGGAACAGGAACACAGCCCCATCCCCATACCATACGCCACTGGAAAAGGGACACCCTTCTCCAGATCACCCCCCACTCGTTACCTACGACTTTATATCTCGACGCTTAATCGGCGTTTCCCGCTCCCCCCTGATCCAGAATTTTGAATCCGCTAATGGCTAGTCTTGTAAGGGCCAGTCTGGAATTCAACACGCGATAATATCGCCCCAAAACCATTTTTGCTGTTTTCGAGTTTTGACTCACATCGCCCTTACATAGCTTTGTAAACTGTTGAAGTTTTTCGTTTTGATCATGTGTAAAACGTCGTACGTATTCTGGAACAAGCTGCGTAAATACGGAAACTAACAAACCAGCTTAAAATTCACTGCATTAAAACAGAATGTTGGCTATGCTGTAAATCAACAGATATAATGGAATGTGGTTGGGCTATTAGCTGCAGATCGTTCCGACTGGCACTGAGCGGCTTTATATATATCCGGTAGGCTCACGCTCGCTCGCCACGTCTGTCGAAAATCAAGCCATCAATATTCTTGGAGCGAGCGAACAGCCGGCCGGCCTAATGCGCCGCCGGTAAATGGGGCGGTTTGCGGATTTCGACCGTTTGTCTCTTTCGCCGCTAGAGACAGGAAGAAAAGAAAAAGACTATAGCGGAGGAGAGATAGGGGAGGGAGAGGAGAGCGAAGGAGAAAAGACGGAGAGAGATGGAAGAAGGTATAACGACGCAAAGCCGCGATGGTCATAATATTTAGGCGCCGGTGGCCGAAGGCTATGACCATTCGCTCATTCGTTCATTAGAACCAATTTATTACGATCAAGGATTATTCAGCCGAGGGCCGACTGCAGCAGCTGGCAAGCTGGTCGGCGCGCGTCTCAAAATCGCTCCATAAAATAATTCGGATTATACGTTGGCTGCTCTTTGTCAAGCATCCGCGGCAGCTCGCTTTGCATTCTGATTCTCGACCGAGGCCGAGGAGAACCTTTGCTGACACCAATCAGCCACCGACTGCAACAATACAACAGTAAATCTAATTAGCAGTGTCATACGACGATCATAGGCAAGCAACACGTTTATACAGATTAGCATCTCGCAGCGAACATCTCATCTGCCGGAGTTTCCGCTTGATAGCAATATCACGTAGTCACACTCACAAGTTTTCATCTTGCCACATAACTGAAATGTAGATGCGGATGTTTTTTCTTATTTTTGCATTAAATTACACAACTAAAAAAATAATACGCTGTATATGCATGAGATTATTGCAGTATACGATAGACAATGAATTTGTATACTTTGCTCTGCAGAAATTTATAAAATAAATACCGATAGTTTGCTTTTGACAAAATATCACTGATATCAGCATTACTGCATCTAGCACAAGAAATTTGAACTAATGCTTAGCAAAAGCCTATCAGTTTCTGTTCGCAAATTGTCTTAGTCATCTTCACCCATTTCGTCGCAATTCACTCTTGAAGTGTGAGCCGCAGCCGAAGATCGCAAAAACAATAAAACTTTTTTTTATTTCGAAAGTTCAAGGTCTTTCAAAAGAATCGATATTGATGCGACTCAAAAGCTCGTCACTAAGTAGTTGTTGTGATAGGCAGCATGCATCTGCAACCGTTTTTTACGCTAGACTGGCCAACAGCGGTAAAATAACGACTTTTAGAGGGTACCGCTGTTTTATGCCCTCGTGCGCAGGTTTCCTTAAACCTAGACCCTAAGGTTGAGACTTAGACCCTCAAAATCTACGTCCAATGTTAAAAATTTATATGCAGCTTGTTTTGTCTATCTTTAGCGATTTGCGATTTTGGCGCAATTCGCTCTTGAAATGAGTCTCGCAGTCCAAAATCGCCAAACCGCGGCCCAAAACACCCATAAAAACTTCTATTTTGGTGTTCAGGGTCACTCCAGATCATTGCTCTTGGTGCCAATCGAATAACCGTGTGTTTCTGAAATATGACGACTTATTGGCTAAAAAACGCAAATTTTCCCTACCCCTCTCATAGAGCCCTCGCTCAGTCAGGGTGACTCCTTTCGAATTATATGGAACAGCTTTACGGATCCTGAAACTAGAGTCTTCCAGGCAGCCGTCAGTAAAGATTTAGTGATCCTAGCTTGCACCGTTTTTAATTTATCTACCGTGTGACAAACGAACGGACAAACAGACGGACAGACGAACAGAATTGCGATGGCTAAGACGCGCTGTAACAGTACTTGCTTTCGCGCGTAAAAAGTCTTATCAAGACGCTGCGGCACTGAGAATTAGTCGTGCAGACGCCGCAGTACGATGTGAAAATTGGGGGAACGGGAAAGATTATCCCACCAGTCGTTATCCATTGAGTCTGGCTATAGAGATGGTTAAGTTTTTTTTTATCCACGACGAAAAGATTCCTAATCCTTTAGTTTAATTTGAGTTACATGAAACAGATCAGCCGCAGAGTAGGCTAAACTCAGACTACAGCAAAGGTAGCTCAAACCAAAGCAAAAATCAATACAATTCGATAGCCTAAGTAAAAAAGCAGCAAAAGTATAGTGTAAACGCGTATTACATTATATAAGCCTAATGTTGACCTCGTGCCCAGTGGCGGATCCAGAAGTTTGGAATAGAGGGGAGAAGAGTATGGAGGATTGGGGTTTGAAATTTGGAAAAAAAAAACTGTGCCTCCTCCTAAACATTTTTTTTAAATTTCATGCAAAAATAATTCATTTTTGTGCAAAATCTGCGCTTATTTTAAGATGTATCTAGTGAATATGGGGCCTTCTTATTCTATCCGCGACTGGCTGAAAACTATCGCAACTTTTCTCGCAACTTTCTCGCAACAGCGTTAGCAAGTCATCATCGCAAATAAAGAATGTTTTTAAAAATTTTAATAAAAGTTGTACACTTTTAATGATTTAAAACTTTTGAATCACAGAGTTTATTTACAATGCTGCAGTTGTTATTTTCTATGATTGATGTCGTTTCAGTTTAACTGCATACTGTATAATACACTGTGCTGATTATGCTGAAAGGCTAATAATTGGCTAGAGTTGTTATACTTTGATGTAAAATGGGCCTACCCGTTTCCATTGTTCATTATTCTGTCTGTCTGTCTTGTCGGACGCTCAAGAGAAGACGGCAACAGTTAGTGGCTGCTGCTGCAGCTGCGTGCTAAGCCACGCCCACAACTGCGCCGGCAACCAATCAGCGTCCGGATGCCGCGACATCACAGCTGATCAAAGCCACGTGCGACACGCCACGGAATACAAGCACGTCACATCACTGTCATCAGAGCGTCTTAACAGCTGACTGTCTCAGGAGTAGACTCAGTCGCTGCAGTCTCAGCTCAGCATCTGTATCTATGACAACGATGGACGCCGCCGCAGCATCTCTGCTGCCGTTGCAGATGAGTCGCGCCCATCTTCACCGCACCTCACTTCTGCCGCCGTCACTCCAGCCCACCGGTGCAGGACACCGCAGTCCACCGCCACCGAACCCTGCACCGACCTTCGGCGGTCTGTGCACAATGACGGCTGGAGGTCGACTGTCTCCTCCTCGACCACGCTCTAGCTCCACGTCACTGATGGCCCAGCTAGCCGCCGTCGACAACAAGCCGTCGGTTGGCGGCGCCGGCTCGTTCCTCGGCTTCCACGGCGGCGCGCCGACAGCTGCCAACAGCGCCGACAACAACACCTGCCGACTCATCGACTACCGCAATGCGCAAGTCGCCGCGTTCCACGTAAGTCTGTCAGCTGATCGGCAGCCACTCCGCAACCGATGCATGTCTGCCCCACAGGCTGTAGTCTGTACCATCACCTCGCACCACTGAAACTATGTCTTTACGCATTGAATTCATAACATTGGGCACTGAATGTCTTACTATATCTTTCACTTTAGTCGCTAGGCTGAACTTAATGGCAAAACACAATAAATGCAAAAATTGTAAATAACTAAGATTTAGTAACAATAATAATGTAGTCAGCATCAAACTGACATTATTACTGCTACATTTGTAT
>Ga0209671_1004796_pt1 | contig 13513 bp, 6 predicted proteins | sample WorMetHERISLAND2_2_FD_187401 | JGI IMG/M metagenome (GOLD analysis project Ga0209671, IMG submission 187401) | Marine gutless worms symbiont microbial communities from Max Planck institute for Marine Microbiology, Germany - Olavius geniculatus... | ecosystem: Host-associated > Annelida >... | reverse complement strand
AATTCTAACGACTGTTGTACGTTTTATACGCAGGAAAGTTTTATCCTCGTCGCCAATGTTATGTTTGTTCACATAAAAGCAATACATTTTTCGTTTCAAAAACAATCCCATCAGTCACATGTTTTTTTGTCCACAACATCACGTGACCAGACGTAACGTACACAGTCACTACACCTATCTTAATTGATTTTGGCGCAATTCGCTTTTGAAATGTGTCTCGCAGCCCAAAATCGCCAACAAATCCATAAAAACCGCTATTTTGGCGTTCAAGGTCATCCAAGGTCATTGAATTCGGTGGCAATCGAAAGCCAGTGTACGACTTTGTATTAGTTATTAATAGTAACCTAGGCCTTATCTCGCACCGTTATTGAGATACAGCGACTTATTGGCTAAAAATCGCAAATTTTCCTACACCTCTCATTTAGCGCCCTAGTTCAGCGTGGCCGGTGACCCCCTACGAATTTATAAAAAAGCTTTACGGTTCATGGCACTAGAGTCTTCCAGGCAGCCGACGTTGAAAATTTGGTGAACTTAGCTTGCACCGTTTTTGACTGATCCACCCGTGTGACAGACGGACGAACGCGCAGACGGACGGACAGACAGAATTGCGATGGCTATAAGACGCGCTAAAGCAGTCTAGCTGCTTTCGCGCGTAATCACTCTCACTCCATATGCTAAAAATGTGTGGCATTAAATTATGGACACGTGACGATTGCTATTACTATAGTTCACTGCTGACGGCGTGAGATATATCGTATTGTTAGCAGAAGCCAAGCTGTTGGCGTCGTTGTGGTGAAACGGACTACATGTTGAGTTTGACGTGCCGCGCCGATCGAGCGTGTTTCCTGTGAGCTATACAAATGCGTCAATATGCGCCGGCAATGAAGATTTGGACAAAGTTGCAGTATTTCCTAGCAAATGGCGTCTTCAACTGAGTGTAGGCCTACCGAAAACATTGTTCTGTGTTTTTCATCTTCTCAATGCTACGGCTTCGCAAGGCATAAGTGTGCAACTCAATGGCCAACACATCAAACACGAACCCAATCCAGTTTACCTGGGAGTTACCTTAGGTCGGACTCTGTCTTATCATGCACATTTAAAAACTCCGCAGCCAAAGTTAGCACTCGTAATAATCTGCTCGGTTGCTGGCTGGATCATCATGGAGAGCGTCTGCTACAACCCTAAGAACGTCAGCTTTGGCTCTCTGCTACTCCACTGCAGAATACTGTGCCCCAGTCTGGGCCAGATCACCTTACACTAAATTGATTGATGCCCAACTGAATGAATCGATGCGCACTGTCTCTGGAGCTCTGCGTCCAACATTTCTTCCATGGTTGCAAGTCCTCAGCCACATCACTCCCCCTCACATCCGGCGAATGGCAGCAACAAGTCAACTTCTCAGTAAGATCAGGTCTTCAACCGTCACTCTCCCCCTGATATCAGACATCGGGTCCCATCCTGAAGTTTGCCTTACATCAAGACGTCCAGTATGGCTCGAGGAACCACAAGAGGAAGCAGTGTCACCACTCGGCACAGTGTCACAAAAATGCACTGAAGAGTGGGCTGCTTCAGATGTAGTAAACCGCTCGCTCATCGTGGTCCTTTCCATTGCACCTCATTGATTCGACTTACGTTGACGCTTGTGGTCGACGTTGAACCACTTTCGCACTGGCCAGGGGCGATGTGCGGCCAACCTCGTCCCCTGAAATCATGCTTCAGATCTATCCTGTTCCTGTGGTGCACCTTCACAAACTATGTCACACATTGTGAACGATTGTCCAGATACGAAATTTCCCGACGGTCTGTCAGCCTTACATTTGGCTGACGAGGCTATTGCCTTGCTCGGCACGCAGAACATACGCTAAGAAGAAGAATATGCATTATTTTGTGTTTTATTTAAAAATACCACTTATATTACAGCAAAAAGTACATCTGTCCATGTTAGTATGTTGTAGAACTAATAACAGGCCTACAAATTATCAAACTCAGAGTGTAGACCGGGAAGAACGATACAATAATTATGATATTAGGTATTAGTACACAGAAAGACGTATTATCTAGAAAGCAATCGTAGCCCGCAGATACCTCCGCCAAGGCAAAGCTATTCGCCAGGTGGCGTCACCATCTTCGCTTTGCCAGCGGTTCCTTTATGCCCCCTTTAACGCAATGGTAACGAAAATTTCAAAGTGATCCAGAATCCAGGATTCCTGCCGGATCACCCCCAAAATTGAAACACTGGTAGTTTATGCCATGCCCGACATAACCTCAAAATTTCAGAAAGATCCGTCCATAACTTTTCGAGTTATCTTGCTGACACATAGACAAACAAACTAACAAACAAACAAACAAAAACCGGCAAAAACACTACCTCCTTGGCGGAGGTAATAATCGCAGCGAACACAAACAAAGTCTAAACTCAAGTTTTTCAGCAAGTCCGCAATTTCTTGCACTTAAACAACAGCTACAATTAACATTAAGATAAACTACAAGTTAATTCAATAATTGTAACTATGACAGTCGTACATAGAACGCAGAGCAAACCTGAAAGCCTTGTTCAACGAATTCAGTCTGTGACACAGTAACATATAGCGCAACCAATGTACAAGTTCTGCAATACAAAAATCCATGTTGATGCTAATACTGAATATTGTTTCACAATTTTTTACAACAGCTACTTATAACTATAGTAAAAACATTGCGCGAAAAACAGAAATGATCGCTAACAAACAATCAGCGTAGCCAGTGCCGGTATTACATAACAGGTCGTCAATTATCTTCATCGTCATCGTCATCATTTATTTGTCCAGAAACAACGTGCCAAACGAAACATTAAAATAAGCAGCATTTTGCCGCGTTTTGCGGCAGTTCAAAGTGTGTGTTTTTTTTTAAATTTCGCTCCAAGCAAAAATAAAGTGCTGGCCACTTTTCGATATCTGTTACTTTGGCACAAATAAACAATATATGCAGCAATCAAAACTCACTTGAATGAAGCACGATGAAATAAAGTGGATAATTCCGTTTGTGGTTCGGATGTTGATTCTCAACGCCGTGACATTATTCACCACAAATATTACCTGTATATAGTGCATACAGAGTACGCTTTAACTTTACCAAATATTAACCGATTTTCATAATTCTTTTATTGTCAGAAACAGAAAGATGGCAGTACTTGCGTGAATTATAAAAAGCCAAAAAATAATTCCTACAGTACTCATAAAACACACTAAAGATACCGTTATTTACAGCATTCTGGTCTGTTAAATTGCACTTCATAAGTCATCTTCCTTACCGTAAGTCTACACAACGTATATGAAAATAAGATGATAAACATACGTCGTCATCGGGAGAAGGTCGATAAGCGCTAATACGCAGGCGTTTGCTGTTCAGGCTGACTGCTTCTATTGAGCTATTCAACAGATTGTCGTCCAGCACAATTTCACTGCCGTTAATCACGTACATCTCTAATTCATCCACCGACATTGCCTATGTACAGAAAACATATACTCATTTTGTTAACTAAATCTCAGCGCTATTATAGAGCTACTTAAGCAAATTACGCTTAATGTAGGAGTCAGCTGCTACATTTGTACGTGTTTTGTTCGCAAGATCAGACCTACTAAAACAAGTTACAGGCGAATTTTGGTAAAACTATTTTAGCATGAGTCAATTATTGTGCAAAGACATGTCGATTACATTTTGGCGGTTATCCGAAACATAAGTTAGGCCTAACTGACATTAACTCATCCAGGTCACGTTTTGTTTAAGTCACGACTCGGACGTGGATATCGGAGTACTTTTAATTAATTTTTGAAAAAAAAACTAGAAGCCGCATTTTCCGATCATATCTGTTGATGTAAATCACGAATAATCCGATGTTTAAACTATTCGTATTTTTATAAACGATTTCCGGTGCATTAAATGTCTGCAATTTACGGTATTATCCAAAAAGTATGTTTACCTGAGTACAGGTGTAGTCAGTCGGTATGAACACGGTAACAGTCGATGTCTGACGCCTCAGCAAGTCGGCGATGTCTTGCACTCGCGCCTGATTGAGGTAAGACTGCAGCTGCTTCACACACAACAAAGGTAAAGAGGTAAAGGTGGTTATAGCTTTCAACAAAAAAAGCCCTTTACACAGCTACAGAGGTCACCTGCCATATGGGATCGCACAGTGGTAGCTTCTATACCCGATACAGCACACTCCCGCCTTAACCCTAGCCAGACTGGCCGGTACTCGATTAACCTACCCCGAAAAGATGGAAGGCTGAGTTGACCTTGGTGTTTGCTATATATCTAGATGGTTTACCTGTCCGTAGACAGTCACCCATCCAAGTATAACCACTTGATAGTGCGCCGACCGGGAATCAAACACACGATCATTCGATCGTAAGTCCACGAAGCCACCAAACACATTGTGTTAGGCATATAAGCCTACTAACCGACTATTTCACGGATTGCACTTGCAGTAAACAAAAATACTGACGCAAGCAAGCCTGACCTGCGATGAATCGTTTACTTTAAGTACTGTATAACAATGCTTATTTTATGTAATGCATTATAAATTACGGCAAAACTATGATCAGTCTTTGCGTGTCTGTTTTGCGTGTTTGCGTTTGTAGTCATTGCCCATATTTGCCTGTTCATGCGGATCATGTTGCTTAATAAAAACAAAATGCATAAAAATCGCTAACTGGAACGAGTCAAGCCAGTTACTTGTCTTGGATCAGAAAACAGGCAACAAGATAGTTCCAACTTACCGTTGCTACCATTAAGCTAAGAATAAGCAGCCCCGTCGACAGGAAGGAAGAGAAACTTTTGGGGGTCGCGCGCCGTCGCTCAAAAATATAAAGTACAGCAGAATGCGCAATTTTAAAAAGCAACATTTAAAAATTTACTCCCTATATGAGCCCCACGATAATGTTTTTTTGAGCCCCGCTGTGGTTCTCGACGTCCCTGAGAATAAGTTAACGATATTACTGGTTACAAAAGACTGCACTACTATTAATGTGAATTATTGCAGCCCTATCGACCTTGCGTGAATAGCACAGAGACAAACTAGAAGGCGCTCGCTAGAGTGCATATCTCCGCCAATTCGTGTACACAGACGGACAAACAGACAGACACACACACAACGACGGACAGAACGACCAATCACATAATCTCCCCAATTCACGTTGTTCCGTTGTCGGATATAAAAATCGTCTAATCTACTCAGATCATCAGAATTACGCGATAGAAGTATTTGGCGGCGGACAGTTCGGAGAGGGCCAGCCACGTGTTAGCGTTGCACGTGAAGCCATCGCCGACAAAACCCGGTAAACACGTACAGTTGATGACACTCGTACTGTCACTGTCATCGCCTGCACACCAGTACACGACACTTTGTTACGGGCTGTGCGTTTCACATCTCCCTGTGTGTTAAGGCGCGTACAGAGCGACGTAACTGAACTGAACTGAACTGACACGGTTTAGTTTTTGACAAACTGACTAATGAGCAAGCAGGGCGAGCCCACTGGTCGTTGGTTGACGCGTACGTGAGCGTAGTCACGGTTGCCACCGACGCCGTTAGACGGCGCATTACTGTAATACTGTAACGCATTACTGCTTGTGCTTGCCCATTAGTAAGTTTGTCAAAATGTGGCAGCTAAGGTTTGTCCATCTGTTTGTGTGTCGGGCGGATTACAGACAGTTGTGAAAGGATTTTGGTGCAATTCTGTGCAAAGGCTAGACATGACACAAGAAGGGAATGGTGGAATGTGGGGAAGGCGAAAAGCGCTCGCAGCACGTCACTAGCCGTGCTGCAACATCCTTTTCATCGTTTAAAGCATCGATGCAAAAACGTTTTTAACGTTTTTACGCGCGAAAGCAGCTAAGCTTTCAGCGCGTCTTAGCCATCTCAATTCTGTCTGTCCGTCTGTCCGTCCGTCTGTCCGTCACACGGGTGGATCAGTCAAAAACGGTGCAAGATAGAATTACCAAATTTTCACCGGCGGCTGCCTGGAAGACTGTAGTTTCAGGAACCTAAAGCTTTTTCATAAGTTCGAAGGGGGTCACCCCGAACGAGGGCGCTAAATGAGAGGGGGGTAGGCAAAATTTGCGATTTTGGCCTATAACTCGCTGTATCTCAGTAACGGTGCGAGATAAGGCCTAGGTCACTATTAATCACTAATAGGAAATCGTACACTGGCTTTCGATTGGCGCTGAATTCAGTGACCTTGGATGACCTTGAACGCCAAAATAGGGGGTTTTACGGATTTTTTTCGCGATATCGGGCTGCGCAAGTCTATATCATTCACAAGGAGGCGCCACCGTCGCCAACGCCACACGCGCCTATGGCCGATGTGTATTATGGTCCCGATGGGCCGAGTCCAAGTGATATGCGATTTTCGAAATTATAACTACTGAACTGGAAATGCTATAGGCTTTCGCGCGTCTCGTGAGCTTTGCTCAAATTTCTTGTTATTTCTGCAACAGTTTTGTTGTCCAGTGTTGATTGGTTTTAGCCATTATTTCACAATAACTTAGGAATGAACTCTGGAAGAGGGTTAAATAAAGTCTACCACTTTACCTTACATCTGTTGCCGTGTGAAATTGAAATGTTCATTGATGCAACTTTTAGTTCATATTAGCGAAATTACACCGAAAATATACCACTTTTTCAACGACTATAAAATGGAGATGTTTATTTAGTAGATTTTTTTATCAGACCCATTCTTTCCCAGCGATAGTGACACCATTTAACGTCATTGCGATCTCGTGCAACGGTTGCACAGCTGAACATTCAAATTCCACAAGGCACCACACTTGAGGTGAGGTGATAGATTTTATTTTGCTTTCTTCAGTTCATCCCAGAATGAAACAGTGAAAGGTCGATTTGAATCGGCTCACATTTGCTACAAAAATAAAAGAGATCCACAGTGCACATAAGCAACAGGCCTACATATGTGTACTGTACTGTGTGCATGTGAAATTATATAAATATTAATTTATTACTTTATTAGTACTGTATGTGTAAGGTTTATCATCAACTGTCAAATTACAACTTGTAACAGCTTACTCAAACGCCAGATAAAAACAAACGCATGCTGCCAGCTAAACATACCAGACGTACATTATGTTCTACAGATTACACACCAGAGTAATGGACCTGCTGAAAACACATGTGGCCTGCAGAACAGATTAAATATGATTATGGACGTCTGACGACTACTTTGCGTGCAGAAACTTTATGCTGACAGCAGAACTGCTGACTGCCGCGGGCAAAGGATGGCCGCATAGTGCACTGCGGTATCATTAGCTCAAGCCAATCAGCTGCCACTTCCAAGATTGCAAAGCGTTTCTGCCATGCACAGACGTGCTGACTGATTGTGTGATCTTGACTTTATACTTCTACTTGATAACATTTACAAGGCCTACTTATAGCACTACACATCCAGATTTTATGACACATTTCCTGTTGTACATTAGGCCGTTGTTAGGCCTATATGAAAACAAAACATTCACAGAACGCTTTATTTTGCAGTTTGCACATAATCATGATATCACATAATATGAGTTCACTGTTAAAGCTGCAATTTTTTTGCAACATTTATGCAAATGTTTTATTTCACATGTAATCAAGTTATGTGCCTTGTGACATTTATCCTGAGTTATAGAAATATATTTATCAGTTACTCATGATACGGATTAGGTTAAAATTCGTTTTAGGCTTCTAGAGCCGTTTGTTTTTAGCCGACCGTACTTAAGTAACGGTCGAGCTATTGGCATGGTTGTCATCCGTCCGTCCGTCCGTCATGGATGTACTGTAGCTAAATGGTGCAAGATAGGGCCTAGGTTGCTATTGATCATTGATAGAAAGTCGCATATTGGCTTTCAATTGACATGAAAATCATCGACCTTGGATGACCTTGAAGGTCACTGACAACCAGTACGGTCGGCTACCATAGCGACAGCTGGACTTCTTGTTCAGTTAGGGGACAGGCATGTGACAAGACAAATGGAGAGACATTTTAACAGCACTATACATGCACAATACTTTAAGACAATCCAAAGGAGTCTTAAAGTGACACACCTTAACATAAGTAATTGTGACTCTAATAATAATCACTTAATAACACGAAGAAACAAGAAGCTCATCTATTCCAGAGAAACCACCATACTATGTAAATGCATTTCACATTAAAGTTCACTCTTGTTTCACATCCAAACATTGAACGACCTTGAACGGAATTTCAAAGTCAGAGACATAAGTGACGCTTAGTAACACTGTATATGCTGCAAGGCGTCGAGTGGGATGAAGAATGGAGAGGGATATGAAAGAATATCCCTCCCCAGCCAACTAGAGGGTCTGGAGGAGCATCGTAAGCTTCTCACAAAAAGCAACCGAGAAAAAATTTCTCTTCTATCTTTCCCATCTCTAACTTGTCCTCCTGTCTCATCTCTGCGGGCACCCATGGACGACCTAAAAATGCCACAGAAATGGCCAGCAATGGCGTCAACTATCACAGCATATATCAATTCATAAACAGTGGCAATGTCTCAGAACATGTAAGACAGGCGTCATTAGCACAGACCACTACAGAAACGATTTACACATATTACGTTCACAGGAAAATTAATACATTCGTTTACCACTTCTGATACGTACAGGGTGGGCCAAAAAATGGCACCATTTATTGTACGCCTCATAACTTCACCAAACATTAACCGATTTTCAAAATTCTTTCACTGTCAGAATCAGGAGACAATTTTTAATGAAACAGTCACTATAGATCCCACCACACCTCAAGTGTGACGCTACACTACCTCGTGAAATGTCAGATGACGCACTCAAGCCGGCGACGCCACTGACCAGTTGCGTGATCAACGTTGATTGAGCCTGGAACGTGGCCCCCAAACAACCCAGACTTAAATCCGGTCGATTATGCTGTTCGGGATGCCCTTCAACAGATGGCCTACCAATGTTGACGATTCACGACAGTCAACCAGCTAAAGAAAGCCATTGTCGCTGAGTGGGGCGACGTGCCGCAGCGTTTGGATAATTGCGCCATTGGTCAGTGGCGTCGCCGGCTTCGATGCGTCATCCAGCAGTAAGGCGGACACATTGAAAATTTGATGTGAAAACTGTGAGATGTGATTTTGGACAATAACTGAGACAACAAACACGTTGTTTTTGTTGTTAATTCCTTAAAATGTGTTGTTACAAAAGCCGCCTTGTTTTTAATAATGTTATTCTTAAAACACTGACATTTCACAAGGCAGTGTAGTGACACACTTTGGGTGTGGTTGGATGTATAGTGACAGTTTCATGACAAATAGTCTCCTGATTCTGACACTGAAAGAATTTTGAAAATCGGTTAATATTTTGGTGAAGCTATGAAGCGTACAAAAAATGGTGCCATTTTTGGCCCACCCTGTATGTTTGCACGTTGTTTGCTGACTGCAATTCCAGTGGACAGCTGATCAGGCGGTTTTACAAATGCTATAGAAAAACAAGTAAATAGAATTTAAAATTCTGGATGGTTTGTTTTTTTAGAAACCGAAACTGAACTGACTTTTGGTTTTCCACACCCATAATCAGAAGCTCCCAGCAGACACAGTAAACTGATAGTTTGGAATGGAACTATAATTTGTAACTGCAGCTTAACCACCGATAATGTCTTCATAGTTTAATAGTGTTACCATCACGTGTTTTTCTCCGTCTGAACGGCTGTGATGCAGCAAAACCCCAAACTTATTTTAGCCAACATGCTCAAACGTGCAGAACACAATAAGATGTAACGAAGCAAAAACTGCCGCCATACGTGGATAATTTAATGCCAAAGCATTTTTATACAGCCTGAAAATAGAATGTGGCACAGTTGTGTAGATGCAGCAGTTTACGAATAAAGACGAGAGATTATCTCAAATTGATCAAACACGAAGTCATGTAAGCAAGTAATGAAGCTGAAATAGATGTATGAAACAAATAAGTACGTTTATTAATGTCCACTGTTCAAATCAATAAAATATATTGTCATGCAATGGCAGTTATTACATACATACAACAATAGCACATACATTTTGTAAGTGGTACATTGTGACTAACAAAGGCTGCCCGTTCGGAGCACCATAAAGACAATGTACTTCATTAACAGCTAGCAAAAATCATAACAAACTAAACCCCGACAAGCCTACCTGACATAAACAAAATCAAAACATATCTTCAACAAATTGTACATGTAATTAAAAGAAAAAATCTGAGCTAATGCTCATGAGATGCGCAAGAGCCTATAGCAGTTCCTGTTCACAGGTAATCTTGGTCTATCTCCATCCATTTCGTCGCAATTCACTACTTTGCAGCTAAAAAACGCCACAAAATCACTAAAAACCCTTATTTTTAGGGTTCAAGGTCAATCAAGGTTATCAATGTTGACAATCCTAAGAAGCTCATCGCCTGTGCTTATTATGTTAAGCAGCATGTCTGTGCCTATCTGCAACCATGTTCATGCTAGACAAGCCAGCAGCAGATAAATAACCACCTTTAGAGGGGTACCACTCTGTGACACCCGCGTGCGCAGGCTTCCTTGAACCTAGCGGGTCCAGGCTTGGATTACTAAAATCTACACTGTGAGGCATAAAAACACACCAAAATTTTTTTCATCATAACTTGAAGAAAAGTGATCCAATTTTAATAAGTTTTGCTAAGAATATTTCTGATACAACTGGCCATCAAATGACCGTTTAGTTTCCCACCTCACCCATTGCCGGAAACAACACAATACACCAACAGTGGATCTACAGCATTCTTTCATACAGACCATGAATAGAGTACATGCTAAGGAAATGTTATATAGTGCATCTTGGCATGACTGAAATCAGTAGAATAATTATTACATGTCTGTACACTGTGCAGACAAATGACAATGACCACTGTGAGATTGTAAGTGAAGAAACCGTTACAATGTGAAGTAGGCACGTTGCACAGATACTAAGGAACAGTTCACTAATTAGAAGAAGCACTAGTCCAAACAGCATAAGGGTTAGGGATAGGGTTAGTGATAGGGTTACAAATGAAGATAAACTGCATATTTGGCTTTGACAAACCTTGCCTATAGTGGCCCTTAACTATGGTAGCCCCTAGCTGTGGCATAGTAATTTATAGCCAATTTTGGTCTAATGCCCCTTTGGACCAGCGACCATTCACCAGACACAGTACGGATAAGCTTTAGCCACAGTGACAATTGCTATATTAATACATACACTGTGTTTCATAAAAAAGACCCCTTTATGTTTTTTTTCATAATTCACTCAAATGATGATCAATTTTTACAAAATCAGTACCAGTTGCAGCTGAAGAAATACTAGTTCAAAATATTGCAACAAAATATAGACTACTGCAACGCAGTACTGCACGGCATCACTGACAATCTTCTACAACGACTGCAGTCTGTTCAGAATGCCGCCGCGAGGCTGGTCACATGCACAGGATGATGTGAACATATCACAACCATTTTACGTGAATTACACTGGCTGCCGGTGCGACGCCGTGTCGAGTTCAAGATAGCCACACTGGTGTTCAAGGCATTGAACAATTTGGCGCCTCCATGCCTGGTTGACGATTGCAACTTGGTTGCGACGACACTCGCCGACTACATTCAGCCGCCTCTGTCACTTGTACTGTACAGAGGACAAGGACATGGCTCCGTGACAGATCATTCGCCGTCGCCGGCCCACGAGTCTGGAACAGTTTGTTGGCTGCACTACGAGCCGTAGAGGACTACGAACAGTTTAAAGTGCAACTAAAGACACATTTGTTTGATTGATTGAAACTGCGCCGCCTAGTGACTTCTGCTTTTAGGCGCTGTGTATAAATCCGCTTTATTATTATTACTAAATATTCTTTGCTAGCTGTGACATAACGCTGACATCATAATGTGTCATGGGTACAAGCTTGATAGTCTCAAATGGTGCTGTCAGTTACTACCCTGCTCCAATGGTGAAAAATCTGGTTCACTGATGACAAATTTTTGAAGTTTTACAGTTGCAGCCACAAAAACACACAAAACGATCACATTCACATGTCTGTGGGAATAATTGGATTTTCACATGTTTGGGCAAGACCGTGCACAAGCACACCAAGCTTGCAAAATGGTTGCATTTTTGGATCGCAAGATGCCTAATTTCATGTCCCCATGTTGCTCAGTGCAAACATAATAAACATTTTTCATTAGCAAACCAGATTAAGTTCACCATCGAAGCAGGGCAACAACTGACAGCAGTTGAGACAAGCAAGCTTGTACTCACGACACATTATGACGTCAGCATTACGTCATGACTAGCAAAGAACATTTAATCAACTGCCACATTTTGTTGCATTATTTTGAATTAGTATTTCTTCAGCTACAACTGGTACAAATTTTGCGTAAATTAATCATCATTTGAGTAAATTATGAAAAAAAACAAAAAGGAGTCTTTTTTATGAAACACCATGTACATATGTATTCATATGTACAGATGCATTCACAAAGGCACTGTATGACAGCTAGTGCAAACAAAGAAAGAACTGTTGTCAGGACCACATTCAGCCGTTACTGCGCAGATTACACTGGCTTCGGATGCCAGAACGCGTTTCGTTCCGTCTGGCAGTGCTAGTGTATCGCTGCCTTTATGGCTCTGCACCTGGCTACCTGGCTTCAGATCTTCAGCGCGTGTCACACCTCAACGCATGATGACAACTGCGCTCTTCGACTACATCAGCGCTGGTCGCTCCACGCACTGTGTGTTCTACCATTGGCGACTGCACCTTTCCAGTGACTGCTGCATCGCTCTGGAACAGTTTGCCGGAGTCAGTCCGGTCATCGCCGTCGTTGCAAGTTTTCCGCAGCAGACTGAAAACTGAACTTTTGCCAGGTCTTACAGACAAGACTAAGAACGTCTCATTGCACTGACTACTATTACATGACTTCACTGTTTTAGGCATATTGTTACGTGTCCTTGTAGTCTTAGGACTTAACACCAAGCCAAAGTTTATTCGTGCTTCATCAACATCATCATCATTTAGTTTTAAAAATTCAGAATAGATCTATTGCTACTTCAGCACTCTTGAGCAACTGAAATTGGATTACATTGATGAGACAGTTCATTACCAGAGCATACACAGTTAAAAGCTTAAGCAGTTAACTACCACAAATATTGTTTTACATCTACCTGTGAACACAATATGCAACAGAACAAAAAAGCACAATTATTGTGCAATTTCAAGTACAAATCCTTTTAGTGCATCACACTGATAAAGGATACAGTACACATGGAGACAAAAAATTCAAAAAGTAACCAAGTACAAAAATTTGAATCCACTAATACAGGGTTCCTACAAATCTTCTATAGCAAAATTCCCCGACTTTTCTCTTACTTTTCCAGTCATGGAATGACAATTTCCCTGACCTTACTGAAACAATAACCTATCACACAAATGTCAGAAATGTCACACTATATCATAAGGTAATGAAACAGTATTAATGAAGCAATACAC
>Ga0209671_1004795_pt1 | contig 13514 bp, 11 predicted proteins | sample WorMetHERISLAND2_2_FD_187401 | JGI IMG/M metagenome (GOLD analysis project Ga0209671, IMG submission 187401) | Marine gutless worms symbiont microbial communities from Max Planck institute for Marine Microbiology, Germany - Olavius geniculatus... | ecosystem: Host-associated > Annelida >... | reverse complement strand
CTAAAAGCTAACAAAACGGGGATCAGCGCCGCCCAAGGCTTGGGAAGGAGTTTGCATTTTTACGTATTTGTCCATTGATTGACAGACATTTTGATCGTCGGTGTCTGTAGATATAGACGAGTGTAGCGAGGCAGCGGCCAATGGCGGTCCGGCGCCGTGTAAGCCGGGCTACGAGTGCGTCAACACTGACGGTAGTTATCACTGTCAGTGGAGATGCGACGAAGACGAGCTAACTCAGAGTGACTTTCCGCTATCTGATGCGCCGTCCAGAGCTCACTGCCCTCCACGACCACGACCACAACCACGCGGTCTGTAGCCTACGTATGTCTGTACGTACGTCTCTCTGTCTGTCATGTTGCACTAAACAATCCTATATCGGCTCGCTTCGCTGCAGGATAAAGCCTATAACCGGTCCTCATCGTTAGACACTGTGTCTGTCGCTGTTTGCGTCCGTTTGCTGGAATATTTGTTCCAATAGCCTACTTATTAAAATCTGATAATCATTCTTCAAGTTACAATCGATAATGTCAGGCAGAGAAATACACAAATACCAAATAAGTATTAAACACAACTAAACAAACATCTGTTGAGAAATGAAGTCTTGATCTTGCTATTCATCTTGAATACTTTCAGTTTTGGCGTTGGCTTAGTCTTACAGTTTCTGTCTTGATCCTGGTCTGAACGATTTGGTATAAACCGTTCCTAGCACTGACGTGTGCGTGCGTGCGTGTGAAAGGGTACAGTATACTGTCGCAGGTACACGCGGGCGATGCTGTTTGTTTGTCTGTGTAGCTGCTAGTGTCGGTCAGTGCTACGCGCAGTCGCCGCAGTGTCCCGACGATGGCGCTCATCAGATCAGCTCAATGACCGCATGCTGTTGTCCTCAGCAAGGTCAACCTCAAGGTCAGCGTCAAGATCAAGGTCAAGGCTGGAGAGACGCCTCGCAGCGCTGTATCCCGTGTCCACCGCCAGCTTCGGGTATATACCAGCACTATGTTTAGGTTTTAACACACGGTCTACAGTGTATTATCGTTATGTGGGTATAACAAGGCATAGTACACTCTTCGCCGTGTTGAAACGTACGAATTTCATGACCGCGAACGACCGACCATGTGTTATGTTTGAGAATGAGTGCTGTACACAGACTCGAGTCACTTTTCGGTCGTCACACTTGAGTGGAGTGTGATTATGGGCACAGACCGGTACACGGTACCTGTGAGCGATGGAAGGCTGAGCATTTTGATGTTAGTTATATACCGAGATGTCTGCAGACAGTTACTCACCCAAATACTAACCACATAATAGCGTCCCGACCGGGAGTCGAACAAACGATTGGTGACGTGGCGTAGTTGGTAACGCGTTTCGGCTGAAACGAAGTTACTCTACGTCGGGCCCGGTTAGTACTGTGATGGGTGACTGCCTGCGGGCAGGTAAAACCATCTCGGTGCGAAGCCTGCCTGCTAGGTCGACTCAGCCTTCTACCCTCCGTGGGATGGTAAAATGAGTAGTAACTCATTTACATGGGTTACGGAAGGTGGAGACCTTGGTACAGCTGACTGGAGTTGCCTAGCCGGCCGCTGCGCCAGCCTGTGTTTGCAGGCTGCACACGGTGGCCGTGCGGCAGGCGGCTCTGGTTAGTGACGAAAGCGCATTAGAGGCGTGCGCATGTTTGCGACGATGCGCTATACAAATTGACGACCTTTACCTTTATCTTTTAAACGACCTCGCTATCGCAAGTCCAACGTCCTAACATTACATTACCAAGCTACCTTCGTGTGTCTGCATCTGTGTGTTCAGAGGAGTATAGACGTCTGTGTGGTCCACAAGACGTCTGCGCGGCGTTCGAAGGTCTGTGTGAGAACGGTGTGTGTATTCCTACGCCTGACGGCTCGTTTCGGTGCGAGTGTCAACCTGGTTACAAGGCTACCAGTCAACCCAACCAGTGTGAAGGTACGCATCTCTATGTCACTCTTTGTGCTTCTGTCTCTCTATGTGTCTGTGACTCCGTGTCAGTTCTGCTATGTTATTCTAGGCAGTCAAAAACTGACATAATCATCATTAGTTTACAGCGTTGACCGGTAATAGTGCACATGCATACGTGTGTGTAATTCAGCAAGAAATTGTGTGGGTTCCAAAGTTGCATACAAAGCGAAAGAAATGAACCGAACTGTCAGTTTGTTCGTTTTGTGCAGTACGTGCAACGCAACTGAGTTGGCATTTAGTTCAACTTAGATCAATTTAGCAAAAAGTATCCCCATGAAACTACGTCACGCTTCGTGGCGCTGTGAAAGTGTAGCTCATTAATATGCAAATGTATGCAGGTGTATGCTGATGTATGTATGCAGATGTGGACGAATGTGAGGGGGCTGGTCAGTGCAGTAATGGCCAGTGTATAAACACTGATGGTGGATATCGTTGTGTCTGTGATGCCGGCTACCACGTCACCGCTGACGGTACCGACTGCCAAGGTAACCACGCCAATCGCTAGCCGCTATTTAAGTAAGTCAGCAGAAGTTTAGAAGGTTAAAGGTTGTCTATAGCTCTTAATGGTAACTCATCTCAAAGGTGCGGAGAGTCACCTGCCATATGGGATCATACAGTGTTAGGCCTACTAGCCACCTGACACAGGTGAACGTGCACCGCTTTAACCTTAGCCAAACATTCCGATACACGATTTACCTCTCTTGGAGGGATGGAAGGCTGAGTTGACCATGGTGTTGGTTATATCTTGATGGTTTACCTGTCCGCAGACAGTCACCCATCCAAGTGGTAACTACAGTTTCGTACGTGGTGATGTAAAAGCTACTTGAATTAAAGAAAGCTTTTGTAGCCTAATGAAACTTTTTCATCAAACTGAAAGTTATGACTAGGCAGCATTGGCAAGTTAGGAGCTTGACAGACAGATCTCGGAGGAGGTCGAAAACGAAGGTTATTTGACAGAGTATGTCTTTCTGTCTGTCTGTTTCTTGCTTAGATAACCGTAAAAATATAAACCGATTTTGATGAAGTTTGGTGGAGGGGTTTGGCATGGTAGTAGTAATGTATAGTAGTTGCGCCGTTTAGCTTAATTACAGACGTGGACGAGTGTCGTAGTTAGATTAGTCTGTGTTTACGTCAGTCGTGACACTCGTAGTAGTAGTGTCATGTTGTAGTTGTAGTTGTAGCGGTAGTGTAGTACCTGTAGTGTAATAGTTGCCTAATGTACTACTACAGATGTGGACGAGTGTCGTGGACAGCTAGGCCTGTGTTTTCACGGCAGTTGTGTCAACACACAGGGATCTTACCGATGTCACTGTGAAGCTGGCTACAAGCAGACGCCTACTCAACAAGGCTGTGTCGGTCTGTACGTCTGTTTGTCTGTTGTCCGTACTATCAGCAGACTAAGTGTGAATATTGATTCTGTGAGTTTTCTGAGCTAAATCAGTGAAACTCGGTAACGTGCATGTGATGTAGTTATAAACGAATGTCGTGAGAACCGTGTGATAAATGTCTGCATGGTAGCTATATCAATCGTTTTTGTAATAGCATGGGCGGCGCCACCGGGGCGTGCTTTTGCTCTTGACCTCCCAGCTACTCCCCTTTCAGGAAAAATTTTGATGGTGATAAAGTGCTCTCTGGTAATCACACACATGCCAAGGTGTGAGTTATTAAACGCCATTTTTGCAAGACAACACAGATAGCCTCTCTCTGATTATTTGTGTTTCCAAATATTAAAAAGCAGGCAAATTTGCGGCTGTCATTGCATGTCCAAAAGCTAAAAGTGTTTCAGCTTTAGGGGTTTTGTCCCTGACATCCCCCCTCCGACCAGGGGCTTTGCCCCAGGACCCTGCTACATCTTCTCTCTGCGTACAACAACTGAAATAAGGTCGACATTAATTTTGGCCCACCAGCCAAAAAAATTTATTACCCCCTGTACCCTGGCCCTTACCCCTCCGTTGTCCCCCAGCTTCAGATTCCTAGCGCCGCCCATGTTTAGTAGTAATACGAGCGTAGTTGTAGCAGTTGTTGTCGTTGTGACAGTAGTATTCCTAATAGTAGTAGTCGCAATTGTGGTAGTTGTCGTTGCACAGATATCAATGAATGTCGAGAGAACCGCGAGATCTGTCTGCACGGACGCTGCATCAATCGTCCCGGCACACATCAGTGCGTCTGCTCAGTCGGCTACAAAGAGGCTCCGGATGGCACCTTCTGTGTCGGTATGTGTACGCCTATCAGCACCATTGTTTGACATTTCCGAGAGGTCGAAACTACTTTTGTTCATGGGAAGGACAGTGCAGTTTTTTTTAAAATCAAATCACAGAAACTTAAGAGCAGCAGCAGGAAATGTTCATGAATAGGAAATCGTTTTCGTAAATAACGTAGCTTAGGAAGATTCTTGGGAAATTTTCGAGTACGCGGACTTTGTTATTCCAGCAGCTGGTGAAGTCTTAACGTGCGTACAGAGCGAGAGAAATGAAATGAAATAAACTAAGCTGAAATGAAGTAGAACGAAAACCGGGGCACACGGCTTTCGTTTTATTTCATTTTTGTCGCTCTGTACGCATCTCTACAATCACTGCAAGGTGATGATGTCGGCGATGATGATATGACGGTGGCGCTGGTACAGATGAAAACGAGTGTGCGGCTGAAGACGTGTGTCAGAACGGACAGTGCGTCAACGTCGACGGCAGCTTCAAATGTCTCTGTGAGACCGGATACAGACTCTCAGCTTCCGGCAAACAATGCCAAGGTATAATCAACTCAACCTTCTATCCCTGCTGGGTAGGTAAATTCAGCTTCAAGTGTTTTTGCAAGACTGGGTACAGGCTGTCAGCCCCAGTGAAAACAGTTATGCCAGTATAAATTTATCAAATTACAACTTTTTAGCCGACCGTACTTAAGTACGATGTAGTGGTCGAGCTATTGGTAAGAGGTTGTCGTCTGTCCGTCCGTACGTTACGTCTGTCTGACTGTTACGGACAGGCAGTATGGCTCTATCCTCAGTTGAACACACACTTGACTGTGTATTCACAGTTGACTGCAAAAAGTCGCTCAGGTGTATCAGCTGGGGATATAGACTTTTTACGGTCAACTGGGGAGGTCACCCGTACATGCACCAGTAGAAAGCTTATAACAAAAGGAAGTTTAGATATTACAGCTGTAGACTGACGCATGCAGCTAAAATAGCACACACAAGTACAGACTTTATAATGTCAACTGGGGATTCACAGTCACGTGTGGAAACATAGCCACGGGTATGTCTACTGGGGACATTCAAGCTTATGCTCAGTGGAAAGCTCATTATAAGAGGAAGCTTATTTTTTAATATTACAGCAGTAGATTAACGCATGTAGCTAAAAATAGCACTTTAGTGAACCGGACTTTATCAAGTTAACGGGGTATACACAGTCAAGTGTGGACACACAACCAAACGTGATAGGCCTACATTTTCTAATTTGTGAAAAGTCCATGTCCCCAGTTGCATCTAAAAAAGTCGAATTGGGGGGGGGCTAAATCCCCAGTTGACGTGCCTTATAAGTATGTGTTTTTATGCCCCAGGGGCCCAGGGTGTGTGTATATATATGGGGTGTGTGTACAGACATAGACGAGTGTGAGAGTATGCTGGACGTCTGTCACAGCGGACAGTGTATAAATACTCCGGGCAGTTTCCGTTGCGAGTGTCCGCTCGGCTTTCTGCTGCACCGAGACGGCAAGACCTGCGTCGGTACGTAGCCCATTAAAGCAGTTGTTTGTTGGAGTCCATCTAACGTCTCTATTACCTTGCGGTCTTACAGAGTGGGCCAAAAAAGTAAGCTATCTTCGCCAAATATTGATCAATTTTCACACTTTTTTCACCAGTGAACTTTGTAAAAAAATTTTACTTAGTGGCATGCACACTTATTATGTCGCAACACTACCTTGTAAAATATAAATATCCAGAAACATACAATATCTACAGATGGACAGAAGGTTTAATCGTAAATTTTTGAAGTATTTAACTTAAATATCAAAATATGAGTTGTAATCCATGTCAAAAACATTAAAGGACATATTAAACATTTTAAAAAATAATTTGAACGATTTTGCTGTGCACTAATTTTTAATGTACATTCTATGCTGGTCGATGGCTGCATTCTTGCTCAGTTAACTGCATAAGCACACAGAGCAATGTATTTCAATTGTGCGGCACTACAAGCTGTGCATTATTTATTAAAAATAAAAAAAATTACTTCGTAAATACATTTAAACCTTTTGACACTTACTATGACATATATTAAACATTTTACTTAACTACTTTAAAAATTTACCACTCGACCTTATTACCATTTGTAGATATTGTACGTTTTTGGATATTTATATTTTACAAGATAGTGTAGCGACATAATAAGTGTTGTGTGCATGCCACTGAGTAGCAATTTTTTTACAGAGTCTACTGGTGAAAAAATATGTAAAAATTGGTCAGTATTTAGTGAAAATATGGAAAAAGTACAATAGCTTACTTTTTTGGCCCACCCTGTACATTCATCGGTAAATTTCACCTCTGCATCAGGTTGCCAGCACTTTCTTGGCTGAAATGTGTTTTATTGACCAAAAAAATGCCAAACTTTCATTCGTTGTTGTCTAACTAATGCCAAACTAAGTGTTGTTCGAGTGCGTTCGTTATAATTTCGCTATATCATAGCCACTGCGAACATAAGTATGATAGTAAAAAAGGCAAACCGGGCCGTGCCGCATCAGAGGCATAGGCTGGTTGATCAACTCCCGTTTTTTCGCCCGTATGTTGGACAATCTTGTACCACTTTCGTCATTGTGTTGTTGTGTTGTAGACACACGTAAGGCGCTGTGCTACACTGACATCAGGGACGACCGCTGTCTGAACCCATCCACTATACCAGTGACCCGGTCAACGTGCTGCTGTATGGTGGATAACGTGGAGCCAGTGCGTATAGGCTGGGGACAGCCGTGCACGACCTGCCCACCCATCGACCTCGAGGAATATCAACTGCTCTGTCCGTACGGACCTGGACTTACCAACACCGGCGCAGGTCACCGACTCGCATGTTCGCTGGCGTCGTGGCACAGAGGGGGAGACGTGGGGATGAATTTCTCTAAATTTTAAGCTGACAGAAAATCGTTGAAAAATTTTTTCTTTCGGGATATTTACGTTCAGAAACGCAGAAGTTGGAGCTAAAAAGCCCCTATTTTGGGAGAAATTTTGGTGCAAAACTGAAATTATAAGCACTCATAATCTGCTTCATCGGAACTTTGCAGCTGCCAGTTTTCCGACAAGTAGCTGCAAATTTGGGTTGATGTCTTGGCGTAGCGGTAACGCGTTTTATCCGATCAACGAAGTTACTGTACGCCCTGCCACGTTAGTACTTTGATGGGTGACTGCCTGCGGGCAGGTAAACCATCACGGTATGTAACCAGCCGCTTAGGTCAACTCAGCCTTCAATTTTTCCCAGGGTAGGTAAATCGAGTACCAGCTTATCTGGCTGGGGTTAAGGCGGGGCGCGTTCACCTGTGTCGGGTGGCAGGTAACACGGTGATCCCATATACGGCAGGTGACGCTTTGTAGCTCTGAGATGGGCTTTCCATAAATTATCACCACTTTTAGCATTTAACCTTTAAAGCAGATTATGGAGTTTCGAGCAGCTGCAGGCAGATTGCGCGTTTAGTGTTAACCAGTAAGACTTCCATAGATGACTGTCAAGTGACTGAAGTGATGGGCATTTATTTTATTTAATCATTTATTATCAATTATTTTATTTAATTTATTTAATTCAAATTTTAATGTAATGTAATTCATTTTAGACATCAACGAGTGTGCTCTGATTCCAAACATCTGCGGCAACGGCGCCTGTGAGAACCTCGTTCCTGGCTTCCGTTGCGTTTGTCACGCCGGATACGAAGTGGACCGCTCCGGAAAATACTGCGCAGGTCTGTTGACTTGCGAGCTGCGGGCTACATAGCGACCCTTAAATTCGGCCAGCGTGTCTGTTGTTTGTCGTCTGCCAGGTGTCTGTCCGCAAAGCGATAGCAGTCGTGCAAAGCACAACACAAAATGCCTGTCACTTTGCATTGCAGCTCCCGAGCGCGTCGCCTACCGGCTAGTCTTTCTTTTTGTCTGTCTCTCTGCCTATCTGCTTCTCCTTGCTTCTCATTTTCCATCCGTCTAGCTGCAGCGGTGTTAAACTGTTGTTTATCTGTTGCATTCCTATTAGGCCTATTCACAGTTGTAATGAGCGTTCTTGTTCTTTTTTGTAATTTTTTATCCTAACGTTTACTATACGCTATTAACGGTCAAACCTTAAAAAATTTCTACCACGAGGGTGATCAAATCTCTGGTCTAATACATTGTTGTTTAATACAGTGCTGCTCGGGTTACATGAGTGTCTGTGCCAAATAGCATCTTATTGTGCGCACGATGCAGGAGTGACATACACGGACGGACGGACTACACTATACAGTAGCGTCTGTCGCAATAGGCGACGTAGCTGATGGTTTTAGTGATGCTAGTTAGGAATATGAGTCACGGAACAAATCAGTAAATTAATCAATCGATCGGTCAGTCAGTAATGTAGTGTTTACACGAGGCGATTGTCGCGGCGATGCGATCGCGGCGGCGATCGTCTCGTGTAAACACTGCATAAGGTGTTGATCGTGAATTCAGTGGTGTATTCGAGTGGCGGAAAGGAAGGGTTGCGCTGCTCCCCTTGAAATGACACAGATATTTAAAGCGAAAAAATAGTTATCGTAGGGAGGAACTAAGCCAGGCATGACTCAACAAGAAGCGCAGCTACCGCTTAGAAAACAGGGTAACAGCTACGTGTATTTTGTTCGTCTGCGTCAGAATGCGATATTTAAGAACTTGTTTTTTTTATTTAGGTTCTGACACAATACAGCTGATCTTCTGGACTCCGTCGACCGTGGCAATTCTGATGTTTTAGTTCTACTTGACCTCAGGGCGGGGACAGGGCCGCTTTCGATACGGTCGATCATGAGATCCTTCTCAGAAGGCTTCGGGTCACCTTTGGCGTGGATGATGTTGCCCTTACGTGGTTTTCATCGTACCTCGCTGGCCGGAAACAACACGTTCGCTGTGGAGGCAGCAGTTCCCTTATTACGGATGTTATCTGTGGCGTACCACAGGGTTCGGTTCTCGGACCGATCCTGTTCATCATCTACACAGCTGATTTGGCACGGATCGTCGCCGATGATGGTCTGTCGCTGCACCTTCATGCAGATGACAGTCAGATTTATGGCGCCTTCCGCTTAGCGCCACCTCCAATTTGTCGGCCGACATCTCTTCGGCTGTCGACGACATATCTACCTGGATGCGTTGTAATCGGCTCCAGCTAAAAGCTGAGAAGAGCGAGGTGATGTGGTGCGCATCGGCTCGTCGACAGTCGCAACTTCCTCGATGTTCCATCACGGTCGCTGGTGCTTTCGTTAAACCAGCCAGCACGGTGCGTGATTTGGGCGTCTACGTCGACAGCGACCTTGGCGCCGCCACCCATGTTCGAAGAACCGTGACGCGGTGTTTTGCTGCATTACGCCAACTTCGTCCCCTACGTCGATACGTCACCAGTGACTGCTTTCGTTCTCTAGTGGTCTCGCTCGTCTACTCCAGGCTCGACTATGGCAACTTCGTATTCGTCGGGTTTCCTGTCTACCTCCAACGACGTCTTTAAGCCGTGCTTCACGCTGCAGCTCGTTTGGTGTTCCGACTCCGTCGCTATACGACCACGTGACCGACGCCCTCGCGGTACTACACTGGCTGCATCTGCCGGAACGGGTCAACTTCAAACTGGCGCTCATGGCATATCGTGTGTTGAACGGTATGGCGCCGTCATATCTGAATCAACTCGTTCTGGCGTCAGACCTACCAAGTCGTCGCCGTCTGCGGTCGTCATTCGCACTCCATCTGGTTGTTCCACCTTACCGTCTATCAACAGTTGGCCGTCGTTCATTTCCTGTAGCAGCCTCCATTTCCTGGACTTCTTTCTCAACTTTCCGGCGTCAGCTCAAGACATGTTTACTTCAAAAGTCATTTCCTGACATTATTCTTTAAATTTTTGTACTGCGTCTTCGTGGACTTCGTCATAGCTTAGGCTGTTCTAGCCACGTAAAGAATTTATGATTGACATCGACATTGACAGCTGCAGTGTGACATCCAGACATACAGACAGACAGACAGACGGAAAGAAACACACACATATGGACGCCTTTGCCATAGTTAACACAAGGCATTTGCATAGCAAGCTGTGCTGGCACTCTGTAAAATATGTTTTTTTTATATTTCTAAGCACGTTACAGGATCGATTTCTGTGCAGATATAAACGAGTGTGCGATGGACCGACACCTGTGTACCCGGGGCCATTGCCGCAACACACCCGGGAGTTTCCAGTGCGTCTGTCCAACTGGATATCGCTTCAACGCAGAATCACGCGCCTGCGAAGGTAGCCCAGGCCTAACACATTGCAGTCTGATGCAGAATGAAAGCAGCATTTCAGCATTGTGTAGAAGAGTTGACAAAAAATATCGTTTTGCGCAGCTTTAACTTTGACTATGTTCAGACAAACACCAAAATCACCAATATTTTTCATTATGAACACTGTGAATATATCTTTTATGTTTTCTACGTCTTATTGTATTTTATGTCATATATATGGCCGTCTTGTCATCAATCGCGAACGCCGCTATTAGGCCCTAAGTACACGTTCAATGACTTGCCATTCTGTTCTGAGGCTGTTCACATTTGTTTTTGCATTTGTTTTTGACGTAAAATATTGTCCATTTGAACGAACCAAATAGACATGGAGAACATTGGCCTAGGCCTAATGAGTGAACTTTTTAGAAAGGCAGTGTTGTGCAAACTCTCGTCTATATCGTTACTAGTGGCTTTGCCAAGAGTCAGCAGTGCTTAATTTCTAGAAAAAGAATTGGTGGTATTACATCGGCGTCTTAGTCAAGACGTCGGAGCAGACATCGAAAACATCGACGGGGGATGGAACTACGACTGTCATCTTTTTTCGTAGCGGACTATGCGTGGTTGTGGGGAGTGTCGTAAGCTCTCTCAGCATAGACCGTAGCGTAGTCCCAGCTGAAAACAAGTTTCTGTGCATTTTGAGTTTGAGAAATGCATTTGCTATTATTGTGACATTTTCAACGTGGAAAACGCACAGCGTAGGCACCTAACGTCGCTGTGTCGTCAAGAACTGTCTACACATTACCCAGCCATTGCAGTCGCATTTCGACTTCGGCTCATTGCACCTCACTGTCGACAAAACACGTACGGCCGTCGGGCTTTTCCAGTCGCTGGTCCGACAGTTTGGAACTCACTACCGGATGAACTGAGCGATCCGGCGTATGATTTTGACAGTTCCAAACAGTTCTTTAAGACAATCCTGTTCAGTCAGTTTACTAGTGTGACGAGTGCATTAGAGGTTAATTAACGATAAGCGCTATAAATTCACATTTTACTTACTTACTTATTTACTTACTTACGGCCTACGAAGCCGTGGCAGTAAGTAGCTGCGACGCCGACTCGACTCAACGGCTCCGAACAGTGGTGACCCATTTAGTAAGTAAGTAAGTAAGTAAGTAAGTAAATGATTTATAAAGCGCCAAAGTCTCAGAAAGAATTAAGTCGCATAGAATGATGAACGCTAGGTGGCAGAAAAGGCTGACTGAAAGTAGTGAGTCTTTAAGTGACGTCTGAAGGTAGCCAAGGTTTGACGCTGACGAATTTGAGGAGTTAAGGAGTTCCAAATTTTGGGTGCAGAGACACGAAAAGAACGAGAACCAAAGGATAAGTTATGCCGTGGAATTGCAAGTAACTGACTGGTAGAAGAGCGCGTGGACACTGAGGGAATTATGATACTGCAGAAGATCAATAAGGTAAGGTGGATGGCCAGTGGCAGTGTCTTATAAGTTTTCCACTTATGACGTTATCGTATTATTTTAGCGTTACTTACTAAGCAGGTAGAATTGGAAACTGGATCACGACAGTTTTCGCACACTGTCAGACAGCATAAATTTCAAGTTTGTTCGGTTTCTACATTTTTGACCCATGCCCGTAGACAGTTGAATAGCGTCGGAGTTGCTGGTGTAAATTGGGTATAACGCATTGCTAGTGTGTGTGTGTGTGTGTGTGTTATGGAGCGTCGCCTGCCATATGTTGTTGTGTGTTTGTGTAGACATCAACGAGTGTGCTGACGTGTCTGATGAATCTGATGAGACTGAGGCGAGTGGTCCGTGTATAAACGCTCGTTGCATCAACACGCCTGGCAGTTACCGCTGTCAGTGCACCGAACTAGGCACCACCCTCGACTCTACCGGAACCACCTGTAGAGGTCAGTCTCTGTGTTAGTTAAAAATTTTGTTGGTTTGTATAGCATTTTATGGGACACGGAGCTTCACCTGCCATATGGGATCATACATCTGCCATTTGAGGGGAGGAGACCCCTGTGCAAGCTTCTAAACTCTGCACAGATCATGATATTAAGCCCTTTATATGTGGCTTAGTTATGTATATATTGCTTGTGGTTGTTTGTCGTGTAATATCCGTGCTATTGAGCTATTCGTCAGCTATTCGACGTGATAACAGAGATATCACAAGTTTAAACGGTGAAACTGAACAGTCTGATGATTTGATTGAGATATTTTTATTAGCAGCTGCGACTGCTTGATTGTTTGACTGTCTATTTGTATTTCTGTGCTAGTTCGTTTATTGGCATTGCAATTACATGATAATTCGCACGCTGTAACTACTCTGCTTATTAAATCACATAAATGTACAAAACATCAGTTTATACACTTGTTAACGGCAACATTTAAGGACTTGCACGTCGAAAACAGCAAAATAACAAAAGGTGATATTGCCCGCATCACACTGACTGTGTGTCAATGTGCTGCTGAATACGTGACTGTCTGTAGACACGCGCCGCAGTTCGTGCTGGGTGTCGATGGTGGACGATCACTGCGAAGGTTCTGTGCACTCTCACATCACCAAGGCCGAGTGTTGTGCGTCGGCGCTCGGTCTGGCCTGGGGCAGCCCGTGTGAGAGGTGTCCCTATGCCGAGGTGCTGGCTGCCACGGGACAGGTGACGGACGGTCAGCCGGTCGGACCAACCATCGCACCAGGTCATACACAAACATGCGCTAACGCTCACTGACGGACCACACACACTGTGCACCAGAGTTTCAGAGCACACGCTAGTCGCCGGAAGATTTCACGAATATAAAAAATACCATAGATGTGATAAACGTTTACAACGTTTACAAAAAAACGCGTTTATTATTTTGTCAACGTTTATCTCAATAAAAATCACATGAACGAAACAAAGCAAAATTATGACGGGAAGCCAAGCTATAGTGCATTGCGTTCGATCACTGATAGAGTTCATTTGGTCACGGTGCTAGTGACGGTAAACAGGACAACTCAACTTAGTTTTCACGTAGCTATAAGATTAAAGTGAGTGAATTCTGGGCACTTTTGTAAAACGGTTGTCACAGAACTGGAGTAAGAC
>Ga0209671_1004793_pt1 | contig 13517 bp, 11 predicted proteins | sample WorMetHERISLAND2_2_FD_187401 | JGI IMG/M metagenome (GOLD analysis project Ga0209671, IMG submission 187401) | Marine gutless worms symbiont microbial communities from Max Planck institute for Marine Microbiology, Germany - Olavius geniculatus... | ecosystem: Host-associated > Annelida >... | reverse complement strand
GCCCCTGGACCCCGCTGGAGGCTCCGCCCCCAGACCCCCTTATAGGCTCGCGCTCCGCGCGCTCGCCATGGCCCCCTTCATTGCGGCCCGCCAACTGCTGGAAAATTGACTACGTGGCCCGCGGTGTCAAAAACGTTGGACAGCGCTGCTATAGAGGGTTACAGCTGCATACGTAATTTTATTAATCGTGAACTAGGCTTAGTGCAGGCGTAACGAAATTCTACTCTGTAATAAACTCAGTGTTTAGAAAAAAAAATGTTTAGGCAGGTTTAATAGCTACAGTTTGATCTTGTACTCAATGTCGATAATGGTAATTGGAATTAGAAAGAGGAGTGTGATGGATGTACCTTTTGAAGGGTTAACCTGGAGACGCCGAGTCACAGGTGACATGCTTGTCGTCGGTGCCCGGCGATTTTTTTTCAGTGACTGACTGACCGCGCCGGTCAAGCCGCATGCAGGTGAGCGCGCAGATGGCGCGCTGGAGGTCTACTGGACCGTCTGAACCCGTCGTTTGATGTCGATTATGTCTCGGATCAATGCTCATTGAAATGCCGCTGCGGCGAGCGAGGGTGACCGAGTCCCATTATGCGTGAATGGAGTTCGATTGCAGACATATAATCTCAAAATCGTTTTTGCGCGGTCTTCATGCATACTTTGCACAGTTGCAAAGTCGTAAAAACAACTCCTGTGTTTACCGATACATTAAATTGCGATTACTGTTATCCAGTTTAACGTATGACATTATGTCTCTCTGTCACTCTGATGTAGACACTAAGTGAATTCTACGCCTCCTCCCGCTGTCCGCTGTCCAGCTGATTAGAGTAATTATAGGAGAGCGTCTTGAGCTCTAGTCCATGTCATTGGTGGCGGAGCCCATGCCGAAAACATTATTTTAATATGTACATGTAAACTTTATACATCACGGCTTTTGCAAATGCAATCTGCTATATACGGGACGCAACAAAATCAGAATCCACGAGCAAAAAACGAGGTATCTTTTACGTCACCGAAGATTATAGGCTCGTTGCATGCTATTTATTCAGTCGCATACTGACGTGAATATGTAGGCCTAAGCTAGCCTATTTTATCCAAGACGATGTTGCTAGATGTTGTTATCGTGTGATGCGCAGTTGGAGTTGGAATCACTACGTACTCTGTGCTACGACAACACCGACGTCTTTCTGGTCTGCTTCTCGCTGGTCCGTATCTCGTCGTTCGACGCCGTCGCCACGCGATGGTTGCCAGAGGTCCGCCGTCTCTGTCCGTCGACGCCAGTGGTGCTGGTAGGCACTCAGTGTGACCGGCGGCTTGGCCTGTCTGGCCGCGGCGTCGTCGTGTCTGACGAGCGTGCCGCGGTGCTGGCTGACCGTGTGGGCGCTGTAACCTACCTGCCATGCTCCGCAACGCTGCCGCTCGGCATCAAGGACGTCTTCGACGTCGCCATCGCCGTCTCCCTGCAGCAGCGTGGACTAGTCGCCGGCAGCAGCACTGGAGGCTGCAGCGGGTCTCCCTACAGACGCGCTGTGAGCGACCTGCTGCGCCGACGTTCACTCGACGCCATCGCGACCTACAGTCGTACGACCGACGCCCGACTAGGTGCGCAGCAGCTGCAAGCTGTTCGGTCGAACGGTAGCAAGCAGCGACGCTGGAAAAGGCTACTGTGCTGTTTCAGCGAATAGTGAGCGGATGCATATTGCGAAATGGCTTGGCGATGAACTGATCAGCTGCCAGTGCTTGCTTGTGCTCAAACGACGACGATTTAAGGATATAAATAAGGTGCGTACATAGCGACAAAAAATGAAATGAAGTAAAATGAAATGAAATACAATGAACGTCGGAAGACTAGGCTTTTATTTTACTTTATATAAGTTTAGTTCATTTTATATCATTCTATTTCATTTTTGTTGCTCTGTACGTATCTTAAGTTGTCGTCAGTACCATACAGAGTGTAACAGTTTCGTTTTTTGTTTCAACTACTGCTTACAAATTTACAATTTAATTGACTGAATCGCTGTACTTCCTCGATTGGAAAGGTTAACTTTGAGCATAATTGTTTTTAACGTAGGGTATCATACCACATATCAAAGCGTTTTAAATGTGATGGAGCATGCGTAGTTATAATCAACCTACCTTTGCCACAATTTGCTACTGGGTGATCTGCCATTGAAACAATTTTGCAGACGATCTATTTTGATGAAATTACAACAAAATCTTGGTGGTCTACTTTTTGGGTCATCCCATATGTCTTCTGTTCTAATGCTAACTCCGGTAGGCTATCAAGCCGACGAATGACTGCATATTGCTCTATCATAACTTTGGCCTCATTTGATGATCACACTTTACGGTTGGTTGGCGGCTTCTCTGCAGAGAACCCTAGCAAATATTTCATAAACTTTTAACATACTTTTGAAAAGTTAGAAACTATCATTACGACACATTTCTGCTTCGGACAATGTGGCTGTCTTCTTTCAAATTTCTGTATTTTTTGTATAGTAGAGTTCGTAGTGACTGTTCAAAGTTATCCAAGGTCGTTTACTTATGGAATATAAAAACCGCTGACGTGAAATTTTATTGGTGATCATACTAGTAACCGATCTCACATTTTTCTGAGATACAGCGACTTATTGGTTGAAAATCGCAAAGTGTCTGTTTTTAGCATTCTTGATCGGGGTACCCGGCCGCTCGAATTTCTAGATAAATTTTACAGATCATGAAAACGAGGTCATTCGTTCTGACTTGGTGTCAGCATGTGACAGGCGGACGGACAGACAGACAGACATCTCTGCCATAGCTATAATACTAGTACAGGGCATCTGCGTAGCAAAAGCTGTGCTGATGCACCGTAAAACATACCAGTCTCTTCGTCAGTATGGGGGTTGATGTGTATGCGTAAACGTGCACTGCTCAAATGTCAGTGTGTGTTGTGTATTGCAATTTATTGCCAAGCTGACGTCATAGAATGCGCTTTTTGTTGAGCTTCATGGCATCAAATTTCAATTATTAATTTTATGCTTCCGCCATTAGACTGTTCTCAAAACATTACATTTTCACGTCTTGTTTACGCGATATCTGTCCCACGAATTGACGGATTTTTACGCGCGAAAGCAGCTACTGCTTTAGCGAGTCTTAGCCATTGCAGTTCTGTCTGTCCGTCCGTCACACGGATAGATCAGTCAAAAACGGTGCAAGCTAGGATTATCAAATCTTCACCGTCGGCTGCCTGGAAGACTCTAGTTTTAGGAACCGTAAATTTACGTACATTCGAAAGGGGTCATCTCGAACGAAGGCGCTAAATGAGAGGGAACCAGGAAAAATTGCGATTTTTAACCAATAAGTCGCTGTATTTCAGTAACAGTGCGAGATAGAGCCTAGGTTACTATTAATCACTAATAGGAAGTTGTACACTGGCTTTTGATTGCCACCGAATTCAATGACTTTGGATGACCTTGAACGCCAAAATAAGGGGTTTATGGATTTTTGGCGATTTCGGGTTGCGAGACACATTTCAAGAGCGAATTGCGCCGAAATCAATTGAGATACATGTAGACGTGGAGAAGCTGCATATGAAATTTTTAGCATTGAACGTAGATTTCGAGGGTCCAAGTCTCGATTTTCTAGGTTCAAGGTAACCTGCGCACAAGAGCATCAAAGAGCGGCACCACAGTAAAAGTCGTTATTTTACTGTTGTTAGCCATGTCTTACGTGAAAAAAGTTGCAGATCACAATGGGCATGCTGCCTATCATAACAAGCACTAATGACGAGCTTTTAATTGTGTCAACATCAATGATTTTGAAAAATCCTAAACTTCCAAAATAAGGGGTTTTATTGATGTTTGCGATTTTCGGCTGCAGCGCACATCCCAAGCATGAACTGCGACGAAATGGCTGGAGATAGACTGACAGTTTGCGAACAGAACAGAAACTGCTATAGGCTTTCGCGCATTAGCTCAAATTTTTTGTTACCAACTAGTGACTGGAAGGATAGACGGGAGAAGAGTGAGGGGGCATCAGAGAGGGACTGAAGTATCTACGCTGTGTCTCAAAAAGGATACTTAACATTATCGATTGTTACTTAAAGAAGGATTATCGGATTTTAGAAATGGCTGTCACACCTAGCCATTAAAACGCCGTTTAATTTTCCACATTATCTAACGTTTGTTTTTGCACTACCTGGGAAAACAGAACGTGCGAAATATGCTCTAAAATAAAATGAAAAACCTCGATATCACTGACTGTAATTTGAAGAACAATTATCAGATTTTCAATTTTTGGTACGAATATTTCTGACACAACTGCACTTCAAATTACCATTTAACTTCCAATCTCACCCAACGTCGTTTTTTACTCGCGAGAGCTAGCATAGGTGTAGCGTGTATAGCGTGTATTCGCTACGATAATTCTGTCCGTCTGTCCGTCTGTTTTGGTGTCTGTCACGACCCGGTATCGATCCAAGACCAGGTGAAATAAAGATTTTGGGTTTTCATCATACGATAACCTAGAGTCTATGGTATTTTGTGACAACATTTTATGCCGCTGGGTGAGGGGAGCCCCCTCGAACGAAAGGGAGAAAGAGGAGCGCCCCCTTAAAAAGACATTATTTTACTGCTATTGGCTTGTCTGGTGTGAAAATGCTTGCAGATAGGTGCAGACATGCTGCTTATCATAACAAGCACTGGTGACGAGCTTTTTTTCTGGTGTCAACATCGATGATCTTGAATGACCTTGAACCCCAAAATAGAGGGTTTTAGTGAATTTTCTGTGATTTCGGGCTGCGACACAACTTTCAAGAGTGAATTGCGCCGAAATGGCTGGAGATAGACCAAGATAACCTGCAATGCTAAAAAATTATTTTTAGCATTGAATGCAATGCTAAATTTTTAGCATTGAATGTAGATTTTAGCAGTTTAAGTCCCGACTCCTTACGTTCAACGAGGCCTGCGCACGCGGGTGTCAAATAGGGGTACCCGCCTTATAAGTGGTTATTTTTCCGCTATTGGCTTGTGCAACGTGAAAACGGTTGCAGAGAGGCACAAACGTGCTGCTTATCATAACAAGCACTGGTAACGTGCTTTTAGTGGTGGTATCTACATCGATGACCTTGAATGACTTTGAACTCCCAAAATAATGGTTTTTAATGTTTTTTTGTGATTTTCGGCTGCAGAAGACCGAAGTGCTACGAAATGGATGGACATGGACCAAAACAACCTGCGAACAGGAACTGCTATAGATTTTCGCGCGTCTCATGAACATTAACTCAGATTTCTGGTTGCATAACGTGCGAAAACAGAGCAAGCAAAATAATTGCACACATACCGATATTTCGAATATTACTGTACAATTATTGCACAACTGGACAACTGGACAAACTGTCAGTCCAAGTGACGGCAATCTGAACAAAATGTGCATGCGTATTATTTTAATTAATTAATGCAATATTTTACTCCTTCTGATTTCCTCATTTAGTGCAGAAGCAGACGTTAGATGAGGTGGAAACTTGATCCTGTTTTAAAACACTGTAGGCTTAGATAGTTTGTGTGCATCCTGAAATGAGACCGTGAGCGCGTCACAACTCATCAATTCTTCAGCAGTGGTCTTCGTCAACGACGGCGTGGCACGGTAGTAACGATAACAAGCGATGACGTCATAGCGAAGATGGCAAAATGTTAACATCTAGCGTGTAGAGTTTTACATCTCGGAAATCGCATAGCTCGTTAACATCTGAGGCTGACTTTGCAACGGTATAGACATTTATAACACCCGAAGATACCGGCGAATTGGTTTAGTCAAAAGATTAGTTAGAAAATTCGTGTTGTTGGCGGGACGTTCTAGTGAGCTGCGCCAAAATCGGCAACGAAAATTGCCTACACTGATCGTCCAGGAGAAGCGGCGATGCCAGTTTCGAGTAAGAAAGCGCAGGTGACAACCTCCGCGCCGACAGTAAACACTGCGCAGCCGCGCATCAGGCCCGCGAAACGAGCCAAAAAATCGAAGGTGAATCCCGAAGTGAAGGTGAATGATGCAGAATGGCATTTTCCGATCTTCTACCGTTCGCTGTCAAGTGATGACCCTGCAACAAAAGAGACGGAGGAGACTGCTGATGATGGTCCGGAGTCAGTCAATGAATGCGAGCTGAGAAACAGCGAAAGATGCAAAGCGGCTAAGCCTAGTATACGGAAAAGGCCGGAATTTGAGGAGACGAGGAGACATCTGTTCGGGCCAAGTGACGCTCAGCCGGAGTCTAGACGTCGACGAGATTGGGAAATGGATACCTACTCTGCACTGTTCGGTCCTGACGGCCAGATGATGATGTCCAAGTATCCGCGTCACTACGACATCTTCGACATGAAGATTCGTAAGCGAAAGCAGCAGGAGGAGAATACGCACAGCAACTTGTTCGGTGACTCCAGCTTGCGTCGACCTTGCTCTGCGACGGCCGTGGATACGACGCACGACAGACCGTTCGGAGGCGACAATCTGGAGTCGTCAGAAAGCCAGTCTCCCGCACAGACCTCCTCGACTTGCAAGGTCAGTTGACAGCTTTTTCTCTACCACTTTTGACGCCAATTTCTTCAAATTAACTTTCGTCATTAGATGATCTTTCAAATTATAATACTTATGCGTACTCTCATCATTTACCTGTTAGCAGTAGGCTATAGACATATTTTGATGTAAAACACAGATTTTTGCACGCCATTATTATTGTTATCGTATTTGATAAAAATAGCATGAACTTTGAATCTGAGCTCTGATATGACGAGTGATTTCTGCAGTGCAGTGCAACGATACCGAGCACCGACGTTTTTGCGTAGTCTATGATTCTGTCTCATAACAGTGGACAAAAAACTGAATGCTTGGTCGCTTGGTGGCTCAGCGGTTAGGGCGTTAGATACGAGACCGAAAGGTCTACGGTTCAATTCCCAGCCGACACACTAACAAGGAACAACTCTGGGCAAGTTGTTCACACCTACGTGCCTGTGTAGGTGCAAGTGCTCTAGTGGTTGGTGTTGACTCGTAACTTTCAGGTTAAGGTTCGATTCTCACTGCGGGTCATTTGCAAGCAACTTTGAGCAAGTTGCTAACCTACTGTGTGCTCAGGTCAACTCAGCCTCCTACCCTCCGTGGGACTGGAAATGAGTAGAGTATTACATTACGGGCTACGGGGTGAAGGCCCATTGTGGCTGATTGGGGCGGTGTTATGTCTGCTAGCTGCAAACCGCGGGACCAATTGTTTGCTGACGCGGGCAATGAATGGCCGCATAGGGCGCTGTGGTATCATGAGCTCATGCCAATCAGTTGCCACTTCCGAGATTGTAAAGCGCTTCTGGCCACGAGTTCGTCTCACGTAAGAAGCGCTATAACAAGTATTGGACTTTACCTTTATCTTTAATGCGTTTGCGACAACAGGACTGGATAGGTCAAGCGAACGACTCGGCCATTAGTGTCAGTGTCGCCAAGCCGTGTTTGCTTTGTTCTGCAGCACTGGGACGTGTTCGAACCGTTGCGCGGAATGCGACGCCGCCGGCAGAAGCTTCGCTGTGACGCTGACGACACGCACGGAGAACTTTTCCCGACAGTCCAGGAGCTTACTGTGAGAGAATCGGTGGAGAATCCGCCTCGCTACACCAAAAAAACGCCGAAAATCGTCAAAGTCAGTATGCGCGTAAAAGAATTGGATTACGTTTCATCACTATACTTCAAGTCGGCCAACAGATATCAAGAAATATATGAAAAACACCATTGATACTTTTTACCGTTATAAAGTAATATCCACCGTTAGACTTAGCTTATATGGCCGATTGTCATTGCAACATTGTTGTTGTCTTCATGTTTGGTCTGCTGCTTATTCGATGTTCTGTTTATCACGCTGTTTCTGGGTAAATAAATGCTGCTGATGATGATGATGATGAAACGTAGACATCCCTGTTATACATAAATTTTTGTCTAAAAATAATGAGAAAAGTAAAGTTGTGATGCGCTGATGTGTGTCAATTCAGGACGTTGTCTATCAACATCTGCAGCCGCTACTCACAGGCGACCCACTTCCTCCGCTGAGGACCGGCAAGGCATTTCCTAAGCCGAATGATCCGCCTCGCAATCCGTTGACCGGTGGAGGGTACGCCGCACTGTCTCGCAATTCCATTGTGATGCCGGAGCGTCAGCGCGTGCTTAAGGCCGCGGCGGAGGGCGTCACGGTCCTAGACCCACACGACCGTAACCCGATCACTGGCGACGGAATGCCGGTACCGTCAGCGTTGATCGTGCAGTCGGGCGGACGTCAGCAGAGACGACCGGGCACGGCGAGTGGTGCGTTCACGTCTCAGTTCGCAATCACCGACGAGCCCTTCGCGACTGCAGCACAGAGCGACAGCGACACGCGGGTGAAGTTCAAGCAGTCGTGCGACGCCCACGTGCGCATGTTCGACAATCCGCGCAACCCAGTCTTCGGTGAGTCCCAATCCATGAACCCATACGCCGACCAACAGCCGGCCAGCAACGCCCACGTGTTCCTCTTTGACAACCCACGCAACCCCATCACCGCGGTCTACACGGAGCCCGGGACGCCAGCGGTGAAACCACTCTGCGAGCAACATCAGAGACTGTTGGCCGAGACGTCGGTGTTCGACGACGAAGTCGTGAGGTTCATAAGGAAGCGCCACGTCCAGCCCGTCTACAGGCAAGCAAACAGTCTTGTTACTGCAGTCACTTAGCCGCAGTTCAATTGCGTGCATGTATTTAACCACCACTGAAATAGTTTGCAAGAGTATTTAGCCCATCATTTAAAATAGTTTAAATTTTCCGGTATTTAAATGGTGTTTACCAATACTGGAGTATTGCATATGCATACGAGTTCTATATCGATTGAAACTAATGCCTCTTGTCTACACTTCTGTCGCTGATAGTATAAAGTAGGCTATCCTTATTCGCTTTTACGTAGTCGTATTTAAAAATTACTCAAAAGAATCGATTCAAACTGGCGCAGAAACAGGTTTGAAGATAAAATAACATCTTATGGTCATTGGAGGTCAAGCATTTTAAGGTCATTAGAAAGCCGGTAAAATACTTCGTGTGGCTGCATAGTAATGTTGGCCTTTTTATTTTGTAGAATTTTTGGTACATCTTACTTTTGTTGAAGTATTCTCGTTCAGCCACATTAATAGTAAATAATAGTAAAGCATACAGGACGCGGCAAAAAAGTGGACCCCCTACAGTTTATCGCTGTTTTCTCAGCCATCGTTTTGGATTTTAATGTGAAATTTTACAGCTTTATTTAGTGAAACCTTCTACATTTAACTGCTAAGTAAAATGTGATTTTGTTGAAAAATGGCGAAGTTACAGACTTTTTAACATGACCGCCTACCGATTTTTTTAGCATTAAAATGTTGAAGCTACTATACCAATGCAATAACGTCGTTGAAACAACGCAGTTAACTAACAATCAAATGCCAAAATTCCATTGTCAGTGTGAATGTTTAAAGTGTCAACCGCCAGCTCCAAGCTCCAACACAAGTTTTCAGTCGCTTACTTTGATAAATCTTTCACAGCGTTGTTGGTCGGTCCTTGTTGCAGGTTGCCCCAGATAACCTGAAGCGTTTCCTTGACTTTGGCGATTGTTTTAGGCTTTGTTTTGAGCTTGAAGTAAGCCTTCAACATTGCATCCAGCACACGATAGTCCACTGGGTTTACATTCGGCAAATTTGGAGGCCACTGGTCTTTTGTAATGAAATCCGGACAGCTGGCCCGCAGCCCGTTCCGTGCGTTGCGCGCTGTGTGTGCTGGCCCGCCGTCCTGATGGAAGATGAACCCGGTGGGCAGCCGACGCTTGCTATAAAAGAACGATAATTAAGTAATAATTTATAAACAAAATAAATTTGTATTTATCAAAACGTTTCTGTGACGTCATCGGCAGTAACATGGTAACCGGTTTTTGAAAATTAAATAGCATTTCTAGCTTGAACCTTTTTAATGCTAAAAAAATCGGTAAGCGGTTATGTTAAAAAGTCTAAAATTTCGTCGTTTTTCAACAAAATTACATTTTACTTGGCAGTTAGATGTAGAATGTTTTATTAAATAAAAGGTTTCACTAAAGAAAGCCAATCCCAAACGATTGCTGAAAAAAAACAGCCAAAAACTTAATGGGTCCACTTTTTACTGCCGCACCCTGTAGTTTTCATTCAACGCAACGCACGCAACACAACGAGCGCGACAGACGCAACGCAACGAACGCAGCTGATGCTGACGGAACGGATGCAACGACCGTTTTTATCCTTGCGTCGGCTGCATTTGTTGCGTAGTTTTTTTGCGTTTATTGCTTCATAGCGTTTGCTACGTACGCTGTTGTGTTCGCTGCGTACGTTGCGATGGATGACGACTCCTCGGCTTAAGTGCAACCGTTGGTCTGTCGACTGACACTGCAGGCAATCGCGACACGAAGTGCTGGCGTGGGGCAAGCTGAACGGCAACATCGACGACAAGGCGTGCTTTGTGGCCGACCCACCGATGATACGTCGCAATGCCGTCGCTCGTGACGATGACCCCGCATCTTCCCCTATTATCAGCAACATTGCACAACCTACCGCCATACAGTCGGTGTCGCACGTGTCGGCGGCCGTCGTCGACCGTGGTACGTCGGTTTTACTTCGCTGCATGTGAGCTACTGTAAGTATAAGTGTAAGTGCCATTTTTCAACAAAATCACAAAATTATTGTTACTGGTTTTCACCAGTTTGTGCAGTTGTAGTTGTGATTTCCTGCTTTTCTTCTTCCCGTTTTTGGCGAACCGTATCGTCTGTCGTCTGTCAGTCGTCTGTAACTGACGTATTGTGGCTAAACAGTACGTCTTACCAGAAAACTGTCTGGACAAGCAAATAGTGTTGGTCGTCGGCTACCCTATGGTACTAAGTCGGACCTCCGTATAACTCCTCCATTCCCCCAAACGGGCTGTAATTTATTTATAATTAATACGACCTCACGCCTGGCGAGACAACCGCGTGTAACGTTTGTTATACTACTCTGATCGTAGCGTTCGAGAACAGCGTTAACGTAACTGTAGTCCCCTCGGGGTAATCGCTTTCTCCTTACGCGAGCAGAAGTCGGACGCCAACCTTCGGACATACGCGGTACGGACGGTATTCCCTAGCAACAGCTGGGTTTCTTGTACTGTTTTCTGTCTGTCGTATGGGCCTAGTTGGCTGAAATAAACGTGATTGATTAAATGGTTGACTGGTGCGCCAGGCGAGCCAGTCGTCCTTCCGCCGAATGACGTCGACTACTACTGCGTCGACGACGACGACAACGTCTACTACGACGTCGACGACTGTGAGGAGGAGGTCGACTTTCATAGCGTGGATCCAGATGACGGCGCGCCAGCGGACAGTCAGCAGTAACCTCGCAAACATCACCAGACGCGCGCCAGCCGCGTTCAATCTCCTCCTATCATCGATATAAACACGCTGACGTGACGTCACCTTTTGTTTCCATCTTTCTTGTCCGCTTTGTTTCGTTTTTTTTAACCAGTCATTTATATGCACATTTTTCGTAACACTTTGTAAGCACAGCTGCAGACAGTAACATTATTTGGTTACTTTTCTTAAAAAATGTGACAGATTATACATGTATTAAATAAGTATTCCTCACAAAATATGAACATCAAACTTTACAAATGCGGCGAGAACAGCATACTGTCAGTGTAGCATTATTCTGATTCAGTGTTATTTCTGTGTTTGAATAGATAATGCTATTTTATACCATTGACCCTGTACCTTAGTATACAGTAGGCCTAGTACTGAATAGATATGTTCATAAAAATATATATTTAGTTTGATATAGATTTTATCATTGAATTTTTACTAGATGTACAAAGATAATTTGTTTGCATTCTATGATCTTGGGCATTAGCTAATATTGTAACATTATGATGAACAGACTTTCTTCGCAAAATATGTTTTCTGGAATTTTGTGTCAACATATATTCATAATCCAAAGGACAGATTGTAAGAGTTTCTTATTCACGAACATCTTTGTGAAAATGGTCGTAATTGCCAGTGGTTGTGATCCTAGTTTGTTTTTTTCAGTAAAATTACTGTTTCAGAAGCCATTTAATAACGTATGTAAATTCATACGCTAACTGGCGAATACTATGTGTTGTTTAATTAATGAACTTTAGTAAATAGTAGGCTAGCCCTATATTCAGGCGCAACACAAACGATATACTTAGTTGCTACTGCATGTCGAGGAAAAAATAGGCATACGGCCAGCCACCACTATGATCTAAGCTCCGGATTTTTTTTATTCGAAAAGCCTACTGTTATCGATGAACTTACAATACGACGTATAGGCGTTGCTGCGTATTTATCAGGAATAGTCGTTTGTCGTCATATTACGTATACTGCTTATTCACCCGTAATGATGGAGCTACGGGTGAAAATGTCTGAATTTGATAGCGTTAACCATAATAGCTAACAAGAACTAATTTCGTTCGCTTTATTACAGTCCTTGGTGACAGCACTAGCGCCGCCTGACAGTTGAATGCCTCGGCCGGGTAGACATTGCCACATTGCCTATTCACTATACAACTTCTATGAGGCTACGAATGTAATAGTTGGATTACAATAATTTTCCAGAAAAAAAATTTGTTATTGATTATTTGGTGCATTTGTCTTACCTTGGAATAAGCTGAACCATAAAAATCACGAATTTAGCTTCAAATTGCAGATTTGTAGTGCTACGACGTTAAGATGTTAAATGCAAAACTGAACAGCAATGTGAGAATTCCAATTCGGCTTTAAGCCTGCAGGTCGACTTTAGTAGCTGATTATTGCAGAGGTTTCCATTATTGTAGCTCACATGCAAGCAGTGTTAAAAACCGCCTTGAGGCCAAACTCGGTGGGATTTATTAGACCGCCCGGAACGGTAGTTCGCGGAAGCCTTATACGTTTTACTGCTGTTTCTTCCTTTTTTAAACGCGAGATCTCCGATGTCCCTCAACCGATCGCCAGGAAATTTTGCCACATGCTCGGAAGCGTGTTCAATTTAATAATTCCGGTCCAAAAATTTGGAGACCTGCTGTCCCCCTCCCAAAAATGGGGGATGGGGCAAAAACATGCTAAATTTGGCGCGATTTCGGACGACTTCAGACTTTGAGCGCAAATATTTACGGAACGGATAGAGATATCCAAGAAAGGAAAACTAACTTATCGACCGAAATTCCTCCCGCGTTAGAAATAAAAAGTCCGGTGAACTTTGGTCCACTCACCACAGCGTTCACGCGGCTAACATTTGCCTACCAAATCGACTTTTTCGGAAAACCATATTTCGGCCCTACGAGGGTGCACCGTCCCGAAATTTTTACACGCGCTACAGAATGGTCAAGTCTTGCTAGCGTACACCCCACCGGGGATGGGCTCCCCCAACAATTTTTTTTCAAAGGGGGTCAAAAATTAACTTAAAATTTAGCGTATAAGCCACCTTAACTTTGGAGTTAAGAGAAGTAGCCCCACGAGACTTTGCCACGTGACGTGC
>Ga0209671_1004792_pt1 | contig 13518 bp, 7 predicted proteins | sample WorMetHERISLAND2_2_FD_187401 | JGI IMG/M metagenome (GOLD analysis project Ga0209671, IMG submission 187401) | Marine gutless worms symbiont microbial communities from Max Planck institute for Marine Microbiology, Germany - Olavius geniculatus... | ecosystem: Host-associated > Annelida >... | reverse complement strand
AAAATTACAAAAGGTGATATTATTCAGCAGCACATTGACACACAGTCAGTGTGATGCGGGCAATATCACCTTTTGTAATTTTTGCTGTTTTCGATGTGCAAGTCCTTAAATGTTGCCGTTAACAAGCGTATAAACTGATGTTTTGTACATTTATTTAAATAGGATTAAACTGGCTTTTGCTGCGCAGTATAAAATTGTCATAGTTACTTTTCTTACTTAATTACTCAGACGCCTTGGCCTCAAAAACCACTGGCTTGACCTTGAAATGTTTGTAATGAACACATCATCCCTACGGTAGGCCCTAGCGATCAGCGGCCTACACTGACTCACCTCTTCTGATATGGACAAAGTAGGCAGGAATCGTTTGGTGGCGAGTCCTCGTCCGGCGGCGGTACGTTGATGTGCTGAGATGCACGGCATGGAGACGAACGTCGAAGTACGTTCCAGACACCGAGGATCAAACACTGCACTTCCCGCACAGCTAGCCGCACTGTTCGTACCATCCGTGCTGCTTCGAGTTTGTCGGCGGATCACATCCAGGCCGGGCAGGCTACAGAACTTCACTAGAGGCCTCTGTACGCTGTCCAACGACCCCACCGACATCGACGTAACTCGCCCTCCTATCCCCTGCGGGTCAGCCGTCCTGGAGGAGCCGGCGTCGGACAGAGCAGCGCTGGTCGCCGCCAAATTGGAATGCGGACGGTGGAGGTCGTCGCTGCGATACATCTGACGATCCGCCGGCCGCAGCCGTCCGCCGACCGACGCCCAGGAACGGCGGATTTCCCGCGGATCGTCTAGTCCGCGTGCACTGCCGCGGTATTCGTGCGAGTCGGAAACCCGACGTGGACGACGGACGAAGAATCCTTGAGAATCGTGGTGGACTGCGTACTGATGACTGGATGATAGGCGCGTATCGGCTGGACTCTGCGGATCGCGGAACCGCATATCTTGCAGTCCTTGCGCCGCCGGATTGCGGAATCCGTGTGGAACGCCTAGTCCCTGGGCTGCCGCCGTGGGAGCTGTTGGGTGCTCGTATAGGACACTCGAGCTGTGGTGGAAGCCATGACGCCAGACGTCCGCCCGTAACGATCCCGACGAACCGTGCGGATCAGACGGAATGTGAAACGTGTGCGGATCGCGTAGACGTGATGTGATATTCGACGTCGAGTTCATCTGTAACAAACGATTGATAATTTAATCTTCACACTGAATACCAGAGTCCTTCACTCAGCTGAACCCAAAAGTATTGCAATCAGTATTGCAATATTTTTTCCACCAGGTATTGCTATTGCTATTTGCAAAACTATGTCAGTATTGCTAACAACTCTGATCATCAACAAATGCTGTCTGCAGTGGTCAGCGATTTAGTGCATGCGAGAGTAAACCTTCCTATACCCCCGTCAAATACAGACAAGAATTTATCAGTGACTAAACGAAGTCTCAGCAATCCTGAATTACTAACCAGAGCGATGGTAGAAGCGACGGTTCTATTGCTGCTGCGGGGGCCATTAACAGTGCGTCTCCACTCCAGGATAAACCTGCAACACGCACGATGCGAAGATAGCATCCCATTTTATACGGCATGGGTATTGGGTAGACGTAAAAATGTCCCATTTATTTTAGTTGCAGTGTGGCAAAAACAGAATGGAGAAATATTTTAGAACATTTTTTTCATGACACGTTGTATAATATTACACAGCTGTTCATAAAACAAAGTGACACACTGAAGAGAGGTAAAGCAAAAATACTGCAGCATAACAGACTACGTGCAAACAGTTCTGTTGCAGTAAAACTTTGAAAACAAACCAAAAAAACTGCATCACTAATTCTCAAAAATCCTAAAAAAATTAAAGACAAGATTCTTTTACTGAACGGACGTCAACCGAAAGCACGCCTAAGTAGGTAGTTGATGACCATTACAACAGACAGTAGTGGCGGCCGATTGGTGCATGAAGTGTAATACCCCGTTTACACGATCAAGCAAACATCGAGCAAACATCGAGCCAGCTCGCCTAGCCAGCTTCATCGTGTAAACGGGGTATACGCCTCTACAGCTCTGTTATAGCGGTGTTTTAAGTTACGTGTTTTGATACATTGCCGGCCGGCATTCGAGCGTGACACATCACGCCGGCGCGACATTTGTCACGACGACTTTGTATGCTGTATACAGGCCACAATGCAATGGGCGCAAGCCAGAATAGCTGAATAGCTATAGATGCCTGTCATGCAACAACCGAATTACTTATGGGTTAATAAAAGTTTTGTATCATTAATTCACAGTCAGCAAGCCAGCCAACAACCATACATACATGTAGGCCTACATGTCGATCATGACTATAGTCAGTGGCGCACACTCAAAAGCGTATATGCACGCAACGTACTGTAAGGGTTTAAGAAAGGTTAAAGGGTGCACAATTGCACATATAGCTCTTCGTAAAATACCGATCTCAAAGCTATGGAAAGTCATACTCCTGCCACCAGTGAACGCACCCGCTTTACCTCAGGCAGGCAAGCCGGTAGCCTGGTACTCGATTTACATACTCCTGCAGGGCACACACGGGCCCGTAAGGATAGAAGGCTAAGTTAATCTTAGTGGCTGGCTATATAATGAAGCGGTTTACCGTTCAAACACAGTCACAAATTCATGCAGATAGGCTCTACCGGTATCAGACATACGCCACAACCTATAATAAGAAACGCGTGTTAGGACAGGTTATCCTGAGTTCTAAAAATAATGTAAAAAGCCCTTCAAGAGAAAGGATATCGGCTGACAGCGCTCCCCAGGTCCCCTAACCAGTGAAAAAAGGACCCAAAGAACTCCACCCCATCCCCTCTAAGTCAGCGGCCTGGATATTGGGCCATTCGCCTAAAAAGAAATAATCATACCAAATGTCAACAAAGACCGTCTCTCTGTTACAGCGCAAAGTGCACTTGCTGTAAAAATTCAATAAAAGTCCTGCTATTTCCTGCTTAATGAAAGAAGCAATAAAATGAACGGCCAATGCATAACTTCGAGCGCGTGATTTAATATTATAATAATCAATGCGAAATACCGCGCGTTGTACTAGACTAGTTCATAAAAGTTCTGCCAATACGCAATACGTCGAGCCTAAAGCAGTTGAAATCAAGTGTAGGCCTACGGACTGGCGGCGCTACACAGCAGCTTAAATTAGCTCAGTGACACTGAAACTCTATCTACTGCCTCAATTCCATTACAACCCGCAGCATCGTCGTTTGATACGGGCGGCGGCCGGCGTAAAAAGTGCGAAATATAAATAAGAAATAGAAATATGAAACTTAATATATTCTGCATTGTCATTGTAAAAATGCAAATGAAAACGCAGAACCACTGAGTAACAAAAAAAGTCGTCGACGCCGAGTGCAGATATGGCAACTATGCGGATGTCCGTTACTTCGCACAGTGCCAAGTGCTTTTCCAGCTGCGACAACTACGACGTATCCGACGTTCGCTAGATGACGACTCCATCGCCAGACTGGTTCACGCGTTCGTCGCCAACCACGTCGACTATTGTGTCAGTCTACTGGCCGGCTCGCCAAAGAAGAAGATAGCCAAGCTGCAACGTGTTCTCAACGTAGCTGCACGAGTTGTGTCAAACTGCGGCAAGTACGATCCAAGAGAGACCCATTTCCGGCGCCATGTTTTACACTGGCTGGATTTCTATGACCGGATTAGGTTCCAGCTGTGCATTCAAGTGTACAAAATGTCGACACAGCATGGCTCCTGGATACCTGATCGATCTCTGCCAGCCAGTCGCCAGCATTGGTGGTCGCGGACATCTGCGATCTGCAAGCCGTGGTTAGCTGCACGGATCAAGCCGGTTCCACGGATCAAGATGGCAACCTACGGAAACCATGCTTTTGGACATGCTGGTCCATAATTGGAACGCACTGCCGAACACTCTCAAATGCAGTTCACACTGTTTACCTACTTTCAGACGTCATCTAAAACATTTTTACTTTTCGTTTTACTAGCACATCCAGTGCGTTCGAGGTTGTTACACTCAACGCGCTATATAAATTATTTACTTACTTACTTACTTACTTACTGGGACCTGACCAAATTCGGACTAGTGACCTTCAGACTAGTAACCAGTCACCGAGAAAAACTAAACAACAGTGACGTAATGATGACGTAATAGTGTCAGAGACACGTTGCTATGATAGCGAATGACTGACCTGACGCAGTGTTTTGGGTGTCGACTGTACACTGATAACGGGCACTCATTATCGCTCATCACCAGATCCATGCAACACTCACCTGCTTGACGCACACATCACAAAGCAGCGCTTCATCACGTACAGTATATTTCAATGATGATAATGGTATCAATGGCGTTTTGCCAGAGCACATGGGGCAATTGACCCTCCAAATTTTGGCCTGTCGAAAAATTGTTAGAAAGTTTTCTTTTTGTCGGATAACTTCGTCCAGAAATGCAACATTTAGGGCCAAAATCCCCCATTTTTGAAAACTTAGGAGTAAAAAAAATTAAAATTTTGAGCACACTATAATTTCCCCTAGCTGTCGGAAAATCGCAACTTCATGCACCGCCTACTTTTTAACCCACGACGCGTCGTCGCTGGATGGTAATGATATTCTTATAATAATCACTTTAACCATTGCCCGTGGTTAACACGTTACCGCGGCGTTGCCAGTAATTTGTCTTGGAGCGCCCTTTTGAAAATCGGCCGAAATTCGATGTCGAGAGACTGGCGAGAAGGCAGCAAGCTTTCTTTCCACTAGGTAGAGGGGAGGGTGGCGCACTATAAGCTCTCCCAGGATTCGAGGAGACACCACCGCAACCGTCAGTCGACCAGCTCATCTGCTTTGCTCAAACATTATCACTGGCTTCCCATTCACCAGCGCATCCAATTCAAAATCGCCTGCATTATATACAACACCATCCACACCACTCAGCCTGCGTATCTGAACTCTGTTCTTGAACATTACACTCTAGCTCGTACATTACGCTCGTTTGACACTAATCTGTTGTCTGTGCCTCGTGTCCGTACGTGTTTTGGCTTTAGAAGTTTTTCCGTAGCTGCCCCTACTATTTGGAATTCTTTTCCTTTTGACATTCGCAATAGTTGTTCAATATCTTTCTTCCGTCGCCAACTCAAAACATTATATTTTCAACTTCTAGCCATGTCTAGTGCCCCGCCTCACTCCTCACCCCAGCGCCTCAGATTCGGCAAGTTTCTCGCTGGTCGACATTGTGTGCTTTATAAATTAAATTTACTTACATACTTACTTACTAATACATGGCTACCGCTGAAGACGTTGTCCTAAACTGAAACCGTGAGTGACTCAAATTGTCGTATTTGCGAGTGCAAAGTAACAAAAATGTCATGTTTGAAAGAAAGTAACCAAGCTGCAAATGTCCTTAGCATTGCTGTCAGTAGACCCCTACACTGTAGACGCTTGGTGAACCACATGCACGATTTTCAAACTGCTGAAAAAACGTGGCTACTCATTTTGAGGTGCACCACCTGACTATACGCTGTGTCGTTGCATGTCAGTCTGCTTTAATCAATTTTATCGACTACACAATGTGCGCGTTCACCTAGACATTTTTTATGTCTCGTACTTTCTGCTGTACAAATAATACATGAACACGCGACTTGGCACCGTAAAGAAGCATGCAAAGCGACAGAAGTCAACCGAACTGAAATGAAAAAAAATAAACTTCTGAAATGATCATTTCAGTTTATTTCAGAAATGTTGTCAGTGGACTTAAGATCAAAGTTAGATTCCCGGTCGGGTCGATATCAATTACTATAGAATAACGGACCGTCTTCGGATAGGGTAAGCCATCTCAGTATATAACCAACACCAATTGTACTCAGCCTTCCATCCCTCCCGGTAGGTAAATCGAGTAGCGGCGTGCTTGATTGGGGTTATGTGGAGGAGAGTTCACTTGTATTGGGTGGCTGGCAGGCAACACCTTGTGATCAGTGATCACGTATGGCAGGTGCCGCTCCACAGCTCTGCGATGAGTATGGGTTTCCCATTGTTATACACACCGCTTAACCTTTACGTCACACTCTACGTCACGGTACGTGTAGTACATCCTCACGCATACAGTAGATTATAGTACGCCACATGCATGGCTGACACTGTTGAATGACTTGTCGTTGTTCATAATTATGACTGGGCGTGAATTAGTACGATAACCGCAGAGAAAGCGTGTGAAATGATCACTTGTTAATTGACAGATTTGTTTATTCTGCAACCCCCCCTATTCTCACACACACTCTCTGCGTGAATGAGGGTCAGATTTAAACCCGATTAGGTAAAAATTTGGGCCCATCACACAAATTTTATGTTCAGAAAATTATACTGTCACGCCTTGCTCAAGGTTAAGTACTGCCCGCGAGTAGCCGCAGTAAGGCCTATAATGCACGCAAAAACCATGTGACTTTGGCCATTAACGTATGACCTTGAAAATCAACAGACTTCCAGAGGTTGTCAATGTAGGCTACATGTTTGTGCAAAAATGTTGTGCTGCACCAAGTGAACGTATGTCACAACACGCCATTTTCTGGCCACGTGGGCCCCTTTTAAGGTAAGGTCCGTGTTTGGCCGAACATGCTGAACATGCCTCTGTATTTGTGATTTGTGAGTGTGCGTGTATGATGTTACTAGCGGCGTCGTGCGTTAAAAAAGTTGTCAGAGGAGGCAGGTACTCGCAATTTTTCGACAGACAGCTCACCGCGATCGTGCGACCTATAGTTGACTTCCGCCACAAGCTGCATCAATAGCACGTGCCGCTGGTCCATTCCGAGCTTCTGCAGGACCATTTTCACCACGTCACGTGACCTGGTCACGTTGGACACGACGACGACGATGATTGGACGACGACGACTAGACTCCGCCTCATCTGCCTTGTTGACCAGTAACGTCACGTCCACTTTGAGCGCGCTCTGCATGCAATTTTGACAAAATTCCCACACGATGTCTTATTTACAACCGACAATAATAAAACATTCACGTTTTATACACGTTGAATGGCACACACCGGAAGCGCCAATTAGACCTATGGTTGTCCTATAGCTCCACAGTTTTGATTTCCAGTCAAAATCCCGTCACTGGCGTAGCCATAAGGAGGGCACTGGGGGCACCTGCCCTTCCCCCTTAGGAGCCTACTCAGTTACTCAAAAAAATGCCAAAAATGCACCAAAACACGTCATTCTCAAACCAAGAATCCAAAAATTTTCTGGGGAGGGGACATAGCCACCTCCCCAGACCTCTTCTCCGTGGGGAGAAGACACCCCTCCCCATACCTCACCCTCATGTACCCCCACTACAACTAGATCCTGGCTACGCCACTGAATCCCGTTCGGACAAACACAAGTTCGATCAAGGCCTATCCCGTCTGCTGCAGAATGAATTGTACTGGCTGACGTTCCTGAGCGACTGCCGTCCAAGCTGGCAGTGACGGTTCACCGGTACCTTCAAGAAAAAGCGCCGAAGTACCTGTTCGACTACTGCATCCCAATCTCCGATGTCGCCAGTCGACAGCATCTGAGATCTGCCAGTCGACACTTCCTAGGCCTACTGTTCCACGGTTTTGACGAAGCACGTTTCGGCCGTCGGGCCTTCGCTGTTGGGGGTCCGATGGCTTGGAACTCATTACCAGACAATCTCCGTGATCCATCGCTCTGCAGCAGTAGCTTTGGCACAGCTTAAAATTGAACTTTTCACGAAATACTAGTGTATTCAGCGCAAGAAAGATGCTTCATGATATTGCGCTATATAAATTCAACATTGACACTGACATCGACAGACACACAGACGGACGGACGGAACGGGCAACCGCAAAACCTGTTTTTGTGGACCACTGATATTCACTGCAGCCGACTGCCGAACCAAGCTATGGAACGGCGTCGTGCAGGGCTGAAAAAGTGTGAGACAGCGGCACGAAGTTAAACATTTTCCTACAAACACCTACAAATTTCTAACAGAAAAAAAGATGGGTGCGGAAATTTGACAAAACTTTTGTGACTTACTAAATTTTAAAAGGAAGACAATAGCCCGCTATCCACTTCTTGCCACATATATACGCCAATGCAGCGCTAAGAATATTATCTGGTGATTTGACAACTTACGAATTTGAGACCGGCGGCGACGTCTTGCTGCGACGACATAATGACGTCATCGGCGGGTGATGACGTCACGCGGTCCAGTTGTCATAGTGACCGTGACGTCATCAGCTCGGTGCCATCACACTTTCCCGGCCTTTCAGCTGTAACAGCATATACAGCCTGGGTTATATATGGTCTGTGATAACTCACAGTATATTTATAAATCAATCAATTAATCAATCATACTGTGGAGTTATACAGTGTCCCTTAAACAAAGTTCTCAGAGGCGCATGTTACGAGAAAGTACCATCGAAAAGCAGTGATTTGATGCGGGATTCGAAACACTGTCTGCAAACGTCATTGCCTTACAATCCAGACAGACAGTCGTTCCACATTGGTGCCGATGAGCAGAAGCTGCGTTAATCGACCAAAGCAAGTGGTACGTGATCACGAGACGACCACGTTTGACCTGAGACGACCTTGGTCTGCAGATCGCAGTCGAGCCCGAGCTGCATCGGTGTGGTGTAAATTATAAAAAAACAGTGCAAAGCAACTCAAGTCCAAGCATTTCTAACGTGTCATTGCAATAAAAAAATCGTGTGCATGGCTACAGCCTGTGTAAAACCGTAGATTGAAATTTTGTGACTTACATGTGCCATTGTAGAACTCGTAAAAAATTCACAAATTTAACCATTTTTAAATTTGTAAAGATTCGTTTGCACATTCCTATATATGTACTTGTAGTAAGTACATGTAAAAGTTTAGTAGGCTAGTTTGTCAAAATTGGTAATCTTGTTTTTTAATTCTAAAATTTGAATTCTCAGTCTGTGTCATTTGGGACTAGTCGATAATCGATATATCAGTGCCACCCAAAAATTAAAACACAAATTCTGACCGAAGACAGAAAGGTGGAAAGGGCTCAGACCTCTAAATCTTCTCTTTCCGCGGGGACTGGGCCCCGTCTAACACAGCGTTAGGCAATGAGGCCAGTTTAGTCACAGTCAAATGTCAAATGTAAATTTATATAGCGCATTGTCGTCAAAACCTCTAATGCGCTGTACACAATACACAGTACACAGTACACAATATATACATGTACGCACCCACCTATGACGTGTATAAGCCTATAATTATGTACTGTGTTTCAGCGTCTCTGCTAAACGGCATCCTGTTTTGTCCAACGGCTTAAGTAGAGTGCATAATACCCCGTTTACACGATCAAGCAAACATCGAGCAATCATCGAGCAAACATCCAGCAAAATACACGTGCACGACGTGTGCTCTAATTGCTCGATGTTTGTTTGACGATTGGTTGATCGTGTAAACGGACAAGCAGACCACACTACGGTAACATCTGATGCAATAGCCGGCATTGCAAAAAGCATGCCGCACAAATGATTTAGCGAACGCGATTTGTATTGATCGCAAATCCACGAGGAGGGAACTTTTCCGCACACTGGATAATTGACTCAGCTGAGCTCATCAGGTGGGCGGCTGCAGCAGCAGCATCAACAGCTTAGATTCGTTGTCTTGGCAACTAACAGCTTCACATGTCACGTGACTGCCTGCAGTGTATCCCATGTACATCCCCACTCATGAGGTAGGGTGGATAAAAAGTATGGGAAAAAATGTAATCTTGCGAAAAATGTCGTGTGTCCGTCCGTTTGTGGTTGCATAATAGTTGCCAATCTCAGACTACCGCATTGTGCAATAAGCAGCCAATAAATTTGTCAAATTACAACCTTTACTGACTGATAAATTATTAATTTGTTGACGCTTCGGCAACCGCTGCTGCCTTTATTGCAACGACTGATCGTCGCTACACAGTGCCTACAAGATGACTCTTAATTAATTAAACACCAAGACCGTGTATCCGCAAACGGTCACCCATTTCAGTAGACTATCAGTTAATCCGGCGGTTCGGCGTTCATAATGCTGACTTCATTGATGCGACAAGACCAACGACGCATGGCCTTGGGGCCCATATTTTGCAAACCTGTTAACATAAAAGTCGCATTATCAGTCATCTTATTATAGATTATTAATACCGTAGTAGCAACGCACTGCACTGCGCCGGTCAAAATCAGCAGAGAACACTATAGTCTATAGGCCTAAACATTTACGTACTCGTAGGTGTTTTAAAACAGACAAGGCTTCACTTCACCCTTCACCGGTTGAACCCGACTAGACTTTGTTCGGTCAAAAGTTGGAGTCCGCAGTCCTTCACATAAATTCTGTGTTCAGGAAATAAGTAGACCTATGTAACGTAGTAAAATTTACGTTTTGCCTTGCGGCGTACAACAGAGGCCCGCACAGGCCCCAGAAAATGTCGCGCTGCTGCCTGCTGTGGGGCCGAACAATGCTGAACATGCCTATAAATCCGCCTAAGAAAACAGTCAACGACCTGGTCAATTTCATACCTACGTATAGTCTGCCTAGATTACTGTCACCAACTGTAGACTAATCTGTGCGTGCTAACTGCTCAGATCGACCGCACAACGAGCGTTCGTTTAATAACTCGGACACAGTTGCGGCCTGCAGTCGCACAGATGACAGAAGCGACATGCGTAGGTCTATGTCTACGCTGACATTATTACAAACACGGCGCACATTGGCTATAACACTCAGCCTACGCCGTAGTAGGCTTACTACGGCTAGTGACTGACTGCAACTCAATGACAGGCCGCCAATGCGGTAGGTAGCAGCAGAGATGGGGCGATTTCGATACGACACCGATATTATGATATCGATATTTTATGAGCAGTGGCGTATTTAAGAGGTGGCGACCTACTATGGCCCCTCGCTGCTGAAAAAAGTTGCACTGAAACATTAACATGTATACGTAGGCAATAGGCTATTTACAAAAAGGTTTCAGCTTTTGAGAGACTTCGTCAATAGATAAACACTCACTCAGTGGCATATTTAAAGGCGCGTACAAAGCGACGTAACTAAACTTAAATGAACTTAACTTAACTAAGGCTTATATTAACTGAGCTGACAGTTTCGTTTTTGACGAACTGGCCAACAAGCGAGCATCGACGCCGTTAAACGGTGGTTACTGTAATGCATTGCTGTTTTCTAACGGTCAATTCGTCAAAAGCTAAACCATGTCATTTCAGTTCAGTTACATCGCTGTGTACGCGCTTTAAGTGTGCAATTTGTGCACGGTGCAAGGGCCCCTTTTCTTTGGCGACATTACAAAATACCAGCGGTGTTCTGGGTTCATAAATTTCAGAAAAGTATAGGCAGATTTGCCACTTCCACTAAAAATTTAACGTCCAAATGCTAAAAATGTTTCAGCTTCAGGGACAACCAGTGGCCAAAAGTTTGCATTCTGCGCCATGACCGATTGCCAATCACTGATTCATATCCTCGTTCATGAATAACTTTGAAGTCAAAATCTCAGAAGATTAATAAATTCTAAATCGTCGTCATTCGTCACGCGCCGTAGTCTGTTTTGATTATAGAGCGGTATACAAATACTGACTACTGACTTTACTTACTTTATTCTGATGCACGTCACTCGCTATCTACAGCATTGTTGTCCTTCATTATCTCATCAACATCGTCAAATTTTACATCGAAAAAACTGGCATCCGCCGCACACCAGGTCTGTTTTTTCACATTGAACCAACGAAGCTTTTTTCATGAGAAAATCACAGACCCAGTTCGGGAAGCGTGCCTTCAGCAGTCCAACTATCTGGAACAAACTTGCTTCAGGAGTCCTCATTTTGCCTGGGCTTTTCGCAGAGCTGGACATCAAAACCAATAGGCCTAACTGGTTTTTCGAAACTTGGACTGTCGGTCTCATTGATGTAGACTGGGCACTCACCATGACATTTGTGATTATGATTACTACGAAACGATACATCGATTATATTGACCCATCTCTATTAAGTCGCCGTACGTTGCAGCAAATGGGGCAATGCTGCGCTGCGACAACCCGGTCAAAAACTCTCACTGGAGCGCCGGTTTCACATTAAAATGTCTCCCTCATGAAAAATCCGCCCGGAGAGAGATAATCACGGATTTGATATGTCTCTCTTTTATTAAAATTAAAATATCGCCGGCTCCATAAAAAGTCTCCCAATTAAAAAATACCTCCCAAGAAAAGTCTCCCCCGGCCGACAATTTACCGGTAAAAATCCGTCCCGCCCGCCCGGGCGGGGCGGATTTTTGCCGGTAAATTGTTGGTCGAGGGAGACTTTTCTGGGAGGCGATCCTATAATCGGACACAGGCTGCTGGCAGTGCTTGATCGCTCACCACAGAGATGTGCTGTGCTGCGCTGTGCACGATGACTGCAACTCTCGGTCCGCCAACGAGCCGCAATTCTGAAGCCAGTATGGCACAGTGACACTGTGGATCATTTGCTGTCACGATCATTTGGCATGGTTCATTCAACTGACGGTCTGTTGCATATTTGCGGCGTTGTCAGTTGTCACCGCAGGCTCAGCGCTTGCGGCAGAGGCGAGACTGAATGATTAGACTTATGTACAGTGGAGTGCAAGAGAGTGATGTGATATCCACATTAGGCCTAGGCCTATGCGTTTTACACACTATTGCACTGGGAATATCATATGCAAACTGCCAGCCTAGTTTAATCTAGCAAGAAAACTAAAAGAACTAATATTGTTGTCAATAAAACTTAAATGAGAACATATTAAGAAGCAAAGCTATCACAAAAGTGGGCCGACCATACTGCCTATATTCTGTCTACAGGGTGCGGCAGAAAAAAGTAGCCCCCTAAAGTTTTTCGTTGTTTTCTCAGCAACCGTTTAGCATTTTAATCTGAAAATCTAGATATTTATTTACTAAATTGTTCTACGGCTAAATGCCAAATAAAATTTGATTCCATTGAAAAAAATGACGAAGTTATAGATTTTTTAACATGACCGCTTACCGATTTTTCAGCGTGAAAAAATGTTCAAGCTATACGACACCAGTTCAATAACATCGTTAAAACAAGTCAAACAAAACAGTTAACTAATGATCAGATGCCAAAATTCCATTGTCACTGTGAATGTTCGAAGTGTCCACCGACAGCTCCAGGCTTCAACATAAGCCTTCAGTCGCTTAATTTGGGAAGTCTTTCACAGTCTTGTCGATCGGTCCTTGTGGTAGGTTGCTCCAGATAATCTGAAGCGATTCCTTGAGTTCCGCGATTGTTTTTGGCTTTGTTTTAAGCTTGCGGTAAGCTCCAACATTGCACACTACACGTGATAGTCCACCGAGTTTGCATTCGGCGAATTTAGAGGCCATTGGTTTTTTTCTGATGAAATCTGGACAGTTGGCCCGAAGTCAGTTTCCTGCGCTGCGCGCTGTGTGTGCTGGTGCGCTGTCCTGCTGGAAGATGAATCCGGTAGGCAGCCGGCGATTGCTTGAAAAGAACGACAATTTAGTGATAATTTATAAAC
>Ga0209671_1004791_pt1 | contig 13518 bp, 9 predicted proteins | sample WorMetHERISLAND2_2_FD_187401 | JGI IMG/M metagenome (GOLD analysis project Ga0209671, IMG submission 187401) | Marine gutless worms symbiont microbial communities from Max Planck institute for Marine Microbiology, Germany - Olavius geniculatus... | ecosystem: Host-associated > Annelida >... | reverse complement strand
ACCATTGAACATTGTGAAAGAAACCAGTCTGAATTTACCACACATTAGTTTCCTAATGATAAAAATAAAATGATAAAAATAATATTTATTTCTGAATTACCGGTACTACAAGAGTACAAATATGAGACCAGGTTAGCTTTTCGCTGACATTTTGACATATATACTGTACCAGATATGTGCATGAGGTTGAAGTTGCTTGGAATAGCAGTAATCGGATAACTTATGGTCAGTACGAACGAGACAAGTCGAGACTTTCAAATTACAGAGTCCAGTCGTAAGACGTCACTTCACTGTGACATGGGTGCTGTTAGTGCCCGACTGTATTTTAAGTTGGATGCACTAAAAAGGGCCAAGTGTGGGCCCCGTGCATGGTGACGATACAGTTCGATAGGTCATTGCCCGTTGACAAGAACTGATATTTTGAATAGAGGTCATATACGCTATGCATTAATTTCCCTGACTTGATGGGTACCAGTATTTTGCCATTTTTACAAAATACAAATAAACACCAGGTTTCCAATAACTGTCGGGTCTCTATTAAACACCGAGGTTTCTTTGTCAAATGTACAAATAAATGCCAAGGGCCTTTATTAGAAGTTTACTGTAATAGAAATAGACTACACTTGTAGACAGTTATAGCCATTTTATTGTCAATGCTTGCATAGTTGATTTACCTTTAAAACAGTACAGTACACAGCTTCAGTTTACATGTTGATGGTTTTTTTGTTGTATATCGTGTGAATTGATACAGCTCTGGGTTTGCAATCGGGTAACAGTTCTGGGTGTTTATTGCAGGTGCAAGTTGTTTTGTAAAGCTGACGACAGTTGGAAAGACCGAGGCACGGGTTACTTGTATCTGAAGCCGTGTGCTGACCGCACCCAGCTATTAGTTCGAGCTGACACTGCCACAGGTGAGTTTATCACTGTGTAGCACAGTAGTGCGTAACACTGTTTTAAGGGCGTCTGTCGAAGTCAATGGAAACCCCCAGATTTAGGGCACCCGTAGCCCCATACCCCTGAATCAATCAACTTAAAATTTGACTTGGATGATTAGGTCGGCGGTGTGACCTTATGTGCCAAAAATGGTACGAATCGGGCCAGCGGGGCAAAGGGGTGAAATATAATGTTCAATTGGGTTATTTTTTCTTTCTTTTTTACTTTTCTTGCCAAGCTCTGGAGAACACATTTTTGGGAGCATCGCTGTATTTTTTTGTACTGGATGACGTGTTTCAGTGGCGATTGATTTCCTAGGGGGTCTCAACATTCATATTTATTTTCCCCTTTTAAACCCCCCAAAATCGCAAATTTTGGGCCCATTTTCCGACTTTGAAAAATTTTGACTGAAAATGCTTAACAATGGAGATGCTCATCTACAAACTACCCTTAATCGTCGTTGTTGCCCTACAAAAGTTGCATAGTGAATAGGCAATATGGCCTCGGGAATTCCAAATATGCGATCATTTTGGACCCCCTGCATACAGGTCATGTGACACGGAGCATGCGCAGTGAACTTTTGGCCTTCAACATGGGCAAATGCAAGTTTGAGGCTTTGTATCTTCATAACGGTGCAAGATAGATGCATGGTCACAATGGACCACCCATAGGAAGTCGCCCACTGTGAGGTGAATGGTCACGTGACCGATGACGTCACGTGACTCCAAAAGGTCAAGGTCATGACCCAATTATCTTTTAGGTGCTATATCTTCATAACAGTGCACAATAGGTGCATGGTCACAACGGACCACCCATAGGAAGTCGCCCACCGCGAGTCGAATAGTTACGTGATTGGGTTTGGTCACATTATATCAGTAATGTCATTTCATGGGAACAAGGAGGCAATTAGGTCTCTAAATTCTGGGCTGTCAGAAAATTGTCGGAAAATCTTTTCGGCTGAAAAGTTTGATCCAAAAAATGCAAAATTTGGGGCTGAAATCCTTCATTTGGGTAAATTAGGATAAATTGAGATTTTGAGCACCTGTAAATTACTCTGTCGAAAATTTGCAGTGTGATGAAAAATCGCAACTTCCTGCATCACTGACTGTTTTTAACCCACAGCACCACTGCAGTCTATGTTAATGATGTAGTCTTTGAGACTAAACTCTTGCATGTTTTTGTGGCTGCCACTGTAAAACTTCAAATATTTGACACCAACGAACCAGATTTTTTACCATTGAAGCAGGGTAGCAACTGGCAGCACCAATTGGGATTAGTCTGTTTGTACCCGTGACACATTATAATGTCAGCATTACATCTTTTATTTCTGTAATAGTTTGTTCATCCAAAATTTTCTGCAGTCTTATATCATCTATATTTGAGCTGTTGGAACCAACATGTATAGTTTCCGACAAAAGTGAAAATGTCACGTTCTGGCAGTATTACGTCAGGTGCTTCCTCGTTACTACTGTTTTTATATGGTATGCTGCCATGGTGTGGTGGGTTGATTTCCCATGAAGAGCTATATGCAACCTCCTCTAACGTTTATGCAGGTACAATTCTGTTGAACACGCTGCTGACGGGCAATCTGCCGGTGAGTCGTCAGGGTAACAACAACGTGTCGCTGATGTGTGTCCCGCCCAACTCACAGGACCGGACGCCGGTCCCAATGCTGATCCGCGTCAAGACCAAGGCCATGGCAGACGAGCTGTTTTCACACATCTCCAAGTCTAAGCATGCTCCGGCCTAAGGCATTCACATCATATGACTTCATCTTTTTGACTTGGAGACATTCGCTGAGCCAATTCTCCGTGCTATAATTTGGTCTTAAAACATATTTTAGCCAAAAAGTGAAGTGATTCTGCTGAGCTTTTCGCTGGACAGAAACTTTTCTCGCTGTAAGTACAGATGGTAAGTGAACTGTCTCAGCGAATGTTTTAAGTCAAAAAGTGAAGTCGGCCCCTGTCTGTCAACTGAACACCGGTCACGTTACGAGTATTTGTAGCCATAACTAATTCATGCAGAAGATGGAATGATGACTATTCGTTGTCCATGCTCATTGCTTTGTAACTAATTTCATACCTAATTACTGACTGTACAGACTCGAAAGCATACCTTAGCTAAAAATAGAAAAATCACCGAATCATATGGCATGTAATTGTTTTTTTGAAGAAAAACTCAGTATTCTTATGTACCAGCACTGCTATCCTTGAGGATATTTATTTAAGAATCTTCATTTTGAGATTTTCTCATTTTTGTTACCTGCCATATGAAAAGGTTTATTGTTCATTGGAAGAAATACAGCAGTAGACTAGCGGTGCAGTTTTGCCCGCAAGATTTCGGACAAATTATTGCAGATTTCATATCGTGCATACGTCTAGCATGTTGGTGTATATTAAAAACATATTTTGTTCATGTGCGTACTGTTTTAGGGCAATTTTTGTTTGGTTTCATTGATTAGTTGGACTAAACAAGACTTTTTTTACAAACCGGATATTTTTCTGATGTGTAATTAATAGTGCCATGGCATTGAAGGCGCGATTAGATGTCCAATTGAACATCTGCCACAATTTACCATCATAATACCTGGTACTGAATAGTGCAGTACTGGTATTTTTCTGTACATTTTGGGTGTCAATTAAAAGCACCCTGCATAGGTTCACTGGATTGCTAATACGTCCTATCATCAGATCAAAAGAACTCGAGGCATGCGTTCGCTGAAGCTGGTTTATTCATTCACACACATTCATATTTGCACATCCAGTCAAGTTACAAAAAAATTGCACAAGTCCAGCCTATCGGCACATATGTATTATTATTATGAGTATCTGTCACGGATGGCGGCACAGATGTTTCACAGCAAGATTTATGAAATATACATCTTATTATAGCAGTTTATTGCACACTGTGATTATTGTCAGTTTAGCTACCGTATCGCTCGCTCCAATGTCGAGTGGTGAGTGCCCACCCCTTTATATCAGGCTGTCGAAAAATTGCCAAGTGAATCTTCTTTTCCAAAAATTTTTGTTCCACGAATGTAAAATTTGATGCAGAGAACCCCCATTTTCGGAGTATAGGTGGAGAATTAAATTTTTGAGGAGTGTCATGTCAGAAAATTGCAAATTCCTGCCCTGCTTACTTTTTTAACCCGTGACGCCGCTGTCCTCATCGTGGGAAGTGGCTTTGGAGTTGCATCGTTTTCCGGTGGACGTATTTCAACGTTATGTTTCTGTGTGTTTAGTTCTAATGCACGGTGTTTGTTTGTGCTTGCTTCATGTTAATTAAAAACTCTTTGAAATTCAGTGTACTGAATTTTCATATTTTTCCTACAGAAATCTTGCGATTGGTCTCACTAACAGCTGCAAGACCATAAGTGTTAGTTCCGGCCAGGTGAAAAATTTCACACAATTTCTTGAATGTGACTCCTTTAAGATTTATACAAATAACAGCTGTAGATAAAAATATATTCAATGGTAAAGGTAAAAGTAAGGGGAACGTGGGGGCACTGCATTACCCACTTCCAATTTTCACTTATCAGTCTGTATTGTTGGCCCAGCTGAATTTAAAGGATACGCATTTATTGCATGCTGAAATCAGTCTGGTCTGAATGATCCACAAAGTCCTGTGTGGCACTGGTATGTTGCATTTGGGATAAAAAGTTACTTAATTGTAGAAAGTTATATCAGTGTCATCACTCTCAGGAAATTTAGCAGCAGAATTGGTGCCACCAGATGTCAGATTTTAAGCCTAAAATGCACCAAATTCGATTTCTTCCCAAGCCCTGCTGAAGGAGCTTAGAAGGGGACCTACATTTAAGGTTAGAGAAAAGGGAAGGAAGGCAAGACTAGGAAGGGAAAAGTAAAGAGTTCTCTGACCTCTTCAGTCCTACATTGACCACTGAGAACATTGTAGATACAAGGTACATTGTATATGAACACTGCATATGAAGCAACAGGTACCAGTAACAACAAATTGCAACTTGTCACATATACAAACAGATATTCGTTATATACAATTATAAAAAGTGTTACTAAACATACGGCATGTACTGCGATCGTAACAGTCAGCACCTTTTCTCCAACATTTAACTTAATTTGCGCGTAACTACAGTATAAGTGTTGAGAGTACAACAACTAAATAAAACGTGTGATAAGATCAACATGATGAAATGAAATAAATACAAATCAACTTAGTTTTTAAAAATGAGAAATAGTTGCTGCTAGGATGTGAATAATGCGACCAACAATGGTAGTACATTATAAAAATATGACAAAAAATTCAACAAAATAATTTCAAGAAGTTGTACTGCAGACAATGGATATGTGCCAAGCTTAATGATGGTCTAAGCTGGCTACTGAACGGCAACACCGTAACATGACGTATGCGAACAAACTAGCGTAGAAAGCCGATGAAAACGTCGGTGGTATAAATTAATAATAACAAAAATGTCTTAAGTCTTGTCACACAGATATGAGATTGACAACAGGCAAACAGATATGAACGCAACAATGAGGATCTACAAGCAAGCAACTGAAGCAACATAGACTTCTATTCAGGCAAAGCTGCCATTAAAATTCGCTTACCGATGATGCAGTCATGGTAATAAGCATGATGCCTAAAAAAATTTCTGTGCTTCCAGTTGCAGCCGGCAAAAATGAGAACAAGGGGCAGAATTTTAAAAAAATTACATCCTGATACGTCATGTAACAAAATGATGCATAAAAATTAAGTTGATTTTAAGTAGGACAACACACTTCTGACTCACAATTATCAACATTGTGACAATGGCTGGTGCTATAGCAAATTGTTTTTAAATCTAGATTGTAGATTTGACATACCGAATAGTAACTAAAGTGAAGATAATGAACATAACAGGTTAGATACAAACAGTTCTTTTTCAGCAAAACTTTACCAAAAGCTGCAAAAGTTACGTTGAGGGTCCAATAAAAATTTTATGGAATGCAGGTTTTTTTTAGCAGTGGATGGCAATTGGAAGCAAGGAACTTTTCTACGCCTATCAAAAAAGTACCAGCACCACAAAGGCACAGCCAGTGTGTACATGTAGCAAAATAAATATCACGCCATTATACATGATGTTAATAGCAGCACTCAAAGGACGGGAAAACACTGAAAAATAAGTCGTCCTTTCTACCGCACTAGTCGATATAACTAATACTACTGAAAAAATGATGATAAACTTAAAAGCAGCATTTTATGCCAAAAGTAAACAAATGATGTAACTAAGAATAATTACCGAGTGGTGCTAAAAAAACTTCCCGAAATTTGTACAACTATAACGGCGCATATACTTCACGGAGATAAATTTCCTTTTGCACATTTGTAGACCAATATGTACTCTTACTTGTTTATAAATTTCACCGACCTCACTTATGACACCACTGAGTGTCGCTTAATGACGTAAGGCGAGTTAAAAAATTAAAAAAAAATTAATTATGTAAAGATAGTGCTCCATCACAGCGCATCAAAGCGACTCAACTCTCAGATAAATGGCATGATGTCGACATCAGACAGCCAGAATCAAAAAAGCTGTATAGCAATGAAAAACACGTCTAGCAGTAGTGGCAAAAGAGAATGGAGGACCTATTCAGCACTTTTTCTGCTGATCAGTTACTGATGATTCGGCCTACTGTGACGTTTTGGCATAGCTTGCGTACGAGCGGCAACGCAAATAATGAACTGCTTACAAAAATTGGTTCATGGCATGTAACACTATTTTGTTTGTATCGCGACTAATATCGAAGTGTTTTAGGCGAATATTTCTACACATATTCGTTGATGTTTGCTCGTTACATAAATGCTTCTGAGCTGATTCATTTTGACCATTCGGCTGAATAATGCATGCAAATGTTCAGGACGTTTTTTTTTGCGCCACCCAGTATATGAAACACTTTATACAATATACATCATAACTATGCAATGCCAAACTTGAAATCTTAACCAAAGTATATCTGGCCTAATTTACAAAACTTCTTAGGAATTTTCATAAAAGGTTAAACAATTTACTTTCCTAAGTATTTCCTAGAAACTGATTTTCAAATGTAAGTCCCTTATGAGCTGTTGTAGATTTTTTGTGTAAGTCTTTCATGTGTTTTTTTCCAGGAATTTTTGTAAATCACATTTTATTCCTGATATATTTCTACATCAGACTTTCCTAAGTCTTCTTAGCAAAGACCCAGGAAGTTTCGTAAATTGGGCCCCCGAACTGAACACAAGAAGCAGACAAACAATGAAAGCAACAACCAAGTACTTGTATTAATCACGGACGAATCCCATTGACCAGTTTGTTTTGATCACAGAATCCTTCCTCGCATAGAAAGCGCTTTGCATCGACAATGCCTTGCAAGTGATATGCCTCAAGCACGTCTTGCTTTGGTGGCAGGAATGTGTGCAGACCGCGGACAACGTTCTGAAAACTGACACGTACGGACATTTTCTGGAAGGTGGTGTAAAGTTGTCGTCTGCGCCGGAAGTCTCGTGGACAGATCTCCAGACATCCGTCGAATGGTGAGACTCGGATGGTCCGGTCATTGGCAAATGTTGGCAGATTGTCCGTCATGCCTCCATCGTAGTATTTCTGCTCACGCACAAAAGGTAAATGTTGAAGATTGTCTAAAGCTCTCTGGGAAAGCCATCACACAGCTACGAAGCATCACCTATCATATGGTATCACAATGTTTTCTGCCACATGAAATGGGTGAATGCACTCAGGTTTAACAGTTCAAAACTCAATTTACCCCAGACCCCGGAGAAATGTAAAGCTGAGTTGATCTTGGTGTTGGTAATGTAGCTAGATGGTTTACCTGCCAGCAGACAATCACCCATCCAAGAAGTAACCACCTGACAGCAACCTGACCGGAGTCCAAATCCTGACCTTTTGATTGTAAAAAAAGGTAAAGGTCGCCAATTTGTATAGCGCATCATCGCAAACACGCCTCTAATGTGCTTTCGTCACTAACCAGAGCCGCCTACCGCACGGCCACCGTGTGTAGCCTGCAGACACAGGCTGGTGCAGCGGCCGGCTAGGCAACCCTAATCAGCTGTACCAAGGTCCCCACCTTCTGCAACTCATGTAAATGAGTTACTACTCATTTTACCGTCCCACGGAGGGTAGAAGGCTGAGTCGACCTAGCTGGCAGGCTTCGCACCGAGATGGTTTACCTGCCCGCAGGCAGTCACCCATCGCCGTACTAACCAGGCCCGGCGTAAAGTAACTTCGTTTCAGCCGAAACGCACTACCAACTACGCCACGCCACCAACCAGAAAAATTGTCGTACTGTTGTAGTAGAAGAGAAAGGTTACATCACCAAGCCACTTGCATGCAAGTTTTCACGCAAAACATTCTTTTTACAGGTTTATGCATCATACAATACAATTATTATTTTGTTAATCAGGCCAGAAACGATAGTTTTCAGAGCGGACTTATGTTTACTGCAGATGTTTTATTTATTAGTCGCCCGGAAGCGACAGCTTTCAGAGCAGGCTTATGTTTTAGTGCAGATGTTTTTTTTACTTCAGTCGTGAGATCTTCAAGATGCATCGGCCAATTGGCGTGAGATTTTGCACGGTGATCAGCACTAGGCCAAATTTTATAATGCCGGTCCAAAATTTCGGGGGGGGGAGGGGACCCCCAAAAAATTGTAGGAGCCAAAAACATGCAAAAATTGACCTGATATCAGACGACTTCAAAGTTCGGCGGCGAACATCTCCAGAACCGATGAAGATATTCAAAATCGGACAAGTATTTGATCTACCTCGATTCATCCCACATTAGGCGAAATAAGTCCAGTAAACTTTAGTCCAGTAACCTTGGAGAACTCAAGGTGAAATTATACCCTAAAGCGCCTTTTCGAAAGACCACATTTTGGCCCCTAACAGGAGCTGCACCCCAAATTTTCACATGTACTAGAGAATGACCAAGTCTTATTAGCGCACCCCCCACCGGAGATAGGGGTCTCCCTTACAATTTTTTTCAAAGGGGGTCCAAAATTGGCTTAGAATTTGCCACATGACATGCCATAAGGCACAAATTTTGGGGGGCCCGCACCTCAGAAATTTTGGAGGGCCAAAAATTTGAAAATTCGGCCCGATATTAAACAACTTTCAACTTTGACAGCAAATATCTTAGAAACTGATTGCGATGTCGAAAATAAGAAATAAACTTGATCGAGGGCGATCCTTGCTAGGTTCGGGAAAAGAATTGGTGAACTTTGGTCCACTAACAAAAAAGTTACAGGCACTGATGTTGACCCACCCAAGTTCAAAATTTGGTGCAAAAGTAGGCCTAACTTTATAATATGGGTCCAAAATTTTGGGGGCCGGCTGCCCCATCCCCAAAGAATTTTAGGGGCCAAAAACATGCAAAATTTGGCCCAATTTTGGATGACTTCAAACTTTGACAGCAAATATCTTTGGAACAGATAAAGATATTCAAATCGGACAAGTACCTGATCGACAGCGATTCCTCCTGCATTTGGTGAAAAAAAGTCTGGTGAACTTTGGTCCAGTAACCACAGATATCTGAAGGTCAAATCGTACCCGCCCAAAGCACCTTTTTGGAAGACCATATTTCGACCCCTAACGGGTGCTGTGCCTCCAAATTTTTACATGTGTTAGAAAATGACCAAGTCTTACTAGCACACACCTCACCAGGGATGAGGGTCCCCTTACAATTTTTTTCAAAGGGGGTCAAAAATTGGCTTAAAACTCAACATATTAGCCACAAGAACTTTGGAGCCAGGGGAGTAGCCTCATGAAACTTTGCCACATGACGTGCTACTAAGTAGGGGTGATAATGTGGGTACAACTTTTGGGGGGCACCACCTCAATAAAATTTGGGAGGGAAAAAACGTCCAAAATGTAGTGCGTTTTACAACAACTTTCGACTTTGACCGTGAATATCTTGAGAAAGGAACGAATAGAGAAGACAACAAGCGGAAAATGGCGTTATCAACTAAAATCTCTCTCACGTCAAACAAAACAAATTTGGTGAACTTTGGTCCACTAACACCAGAGATTATGTGGCTAATGTTTACGAATCCTAAGTCAACATTGTGTGTTTTGCGTATGCTAATGCATTTGAGTTTGGGCCATGTGACCTTGCTACTGGGAGAATTTCAACCCTAAAAATTTTCCCCTCGATCAAACTTACAGCACCAGGCAGACTCACGTTGGGCTTTGCTCCAAATTTCTAGTTTTTTTTAATTTCCAGCACTGCACTAAAAATACATCATTTTGCAAATACTGATAGTAATATTGACAGTAAATTATTTTACAAACAATTAGTTATTTTTGGACACAAAAAAAGTAAATTTTTGCACCTGGCGAAATTTACAAAGTGGTCACCAAATGGCAACTCAGATTAATTACACAGCAAAACACACTGTACAAAACAAATGTGTACAAAACACATTGCACCTGGCGAAATTTACAAAGTGGTCACCAAATGGCAACTCAGATTAATTACACAGCAAAACACACTGTGTGCTTTAGTACATATACACCAAAATGCTTTCATGGTACATATTTTTTACAACAACTACTTTCTGTTCTTTTAAAAACAGTTTATATAACTAGGCCATTATTCAACCCAAACACATTTGTATACCGTAGTGCCATATGTTGCGAACAAATAGGCTCACACTACACAGAAAAATCCACAATGAAAAAAAAACGAAAATCTACCAAAAATGCAATCCAGTTTGAATAAATTTGCTAAACACTGAGTAATAACTACAAAAACAGTATCTACTGTAAATGTTGATACATACCTTGCCATTTACATAGACTTGTTTGGAGCCTGTTAACAGCGGAATGTAGCTACTTGCGAGAAGATACTGCAAACCGAAACAAACCAATAAATACACAAGTCTTTTACAAGGGGTTCAGTCCACAAAAGTTGTCCGTATAAACCGATATGATAAAAGTAACACACACACATCAAATGAGATTACTGTGCCACAATTTAACAGCCCGGTGTGACACAAATAAAAAAACATTCTGCAGACATGATCATGTCTGTGAGAATGCCCAATAAATACTGTAAATGATATTGTCATAGCTTGCTGATCTTGTTGCCATGACGAGCATATCTAGCAATGCCCTAAAGAGATGACGTCCCCAAAATTTGGTCCTCATACTGGCTGAGTTGACTGGGATACAAGTCTCTTCCTCATGGTGTTTGACGGACATATTGTTAATTGGGGGCATCACTTGACAGCAGATGTCAGTGCCCGCAGCTGAGGGGCATTGTCGATCATTGCCAGACAGTGATAACGGGTGTCAACACATACTGACTAACTGCCATCGGTTCTCTGATGTATGTGAAAATGTTCCTGACTGGATGTTGTTGCAGGCAAACCATCACCACGCCTCCACGTGTCACACCAGTACAGAAACTGGGGATCATCCATCAGAAGGAGAGAGCAACTTTTACCCAATAAACAGTGTCAAAACACTAAAGGCTGTCACAGCTAAGTGACTTATTCAGAAATAGCCTTGGCAATGAAGTGACTACCAGAGAAACAAAAATGATGCTGCCTTGGCAACCAGTACCAGTTTGAAGTCTAATTAATTAGCGAAGCTGTTGCACTGAGCTCACTTGAATGAGTTCTTCCTTCGAGTTGTACACTGAAACAATCTTGTTCTGTTTCGTCTCCGACTCTGTGATGGAGACAAACAGTCGATCGGTCGCCAGTTCATGAGCATTGTCCGGCATCAGACGGTTGAGGAACTGTTCCAGCGGTGTTAACAGATCAGCTCCAGGCGTCAGGACCCCGACACGACGAGATCGCGTAACTTGGGCAATGTCGTACGCAAATGTAATGCATTCCTTACAAACACATTAAGTAAGTAAGTGAATAATACAATACTTTGTTTAAGCCAGACATAACCACACCCATTTATAAACTGACGCTTCACTTCTATAACTGTTAATGTTTTTACGCGTGAAAGCAGCTACTGCTTTAGCACGTCTTAGCCATTGCAATTCTGTCCGTACATCCGTCCATCTGTCCATCTATTTGTCACACGGGTGGATCAGTCGTTGTGACCAACAAACAGACGAACAGACAGAATTGCGATGGCTAAGATTTCAGCTTTCGCGCATTATAATGCTGTACATCACTCATCAGGAAGGTAAATATCAGCAACACTGTGTTTAAACTTACAGGCAAATCCACTGCTTTTCAAGCCAAACATACCTCCATTGCCTGCAGATCAGAATCGCCAACAGCAAGTGCAGCTGCAACGAGTGCCCCTGCAGAGGCACCTGCAAACCGCTGGACGTTCATCAGAAATTTGCGGCCATGCATCATTAGAGCCTTGGCAACGCCCAAGTGGTAAATGGCCAGAAATCCACAGCCGGCAAATGATAGATTCATTCTCAGTAGTGGAAGCCATTTGTCACCATCCATTGTACACAACAAAACTGGTGTCTTTGTTCCCCTCCAATGTCGCTCACGTAATCCGGCGACGAGCAGAATCTGTAGCAAATTGTGACACTGATTAAACTACTGCATGGCATGAATGAAAGTCAGGTGGCTTACTGGTGTTACAGTTAAAACATTGGACTTACCATCACAAGATCATGGGTTCAACTCCCAGCAAATCCGTGGCACTCAACAGATTTGGTTTGTCAATAAAATTATCTAACAACATATAATACTTTCTGTGAAATGTAATAACGTATAAGTCAGCTTGAGGTTACATAATGACCCGATACTCTCCAGCACATCCCTAATGCTAGATTGTGGCATATTAGTAGTATCCCACAAGTTTACAAATCCTGAAACCTAGAACATATGCTAGTACTTACGTAATTCAAGTTATTACAATTCCTTTGATGCATCGGTCAGCGCAGGAGTTCCGGTTCTGTTTTTAGATGCAAGATGGGAATTGCAGAAAAATTGTGACATGGTGATCGCCATGTCACAATTTCCCTGCTATTCCCATCATGCATCTGAAATGGAACCAAAACTCCTCTGCTGATCGATGCATCAAGGGAATTGTGATAAACCGAATACTATTATGCACTACGTGAGTTCATGTTTCGTCAAGAAGTAGGATTATCGCTTCGATCGACACTTTCTCTAAGAATGAATACCAAGATAATCGGAAACATGAACTGAAGTTAGAATTCGGTGTTATCTTTTTTCTAAGAACCAACATTTCCAATTATCTAACAGATAAGAAGAAAGATAATCGGAAATGGCAGCTAACACCAAAGTTAATACGAGCATTACAGATTAACACCAGACAGCTCCAATGCAAAAGAATAGGCGTATTTTCTTAATTCCTAGCGATTAGAAACTTTCTAATTGATTTTCAGTTCACTTTTTAATCTATGGATAAGAAATAAGTTAATCGGATTCGGTTCTTAGTGGATGTCAGATTAAGCGGATGCCGATTAGAAATAAGATAATCCTACTTCTCGACGAAACATGAACTCACGTACTGTAATACGTTCAGATCACCAATCTGAGAATCTTAGACAAAAACTGATACCTTCAAATCAGCAATCCAAAAAGTGTGTAAAAACTGATACGTTCAGATAGGCAATCCTAGCAC
>Ga0209671_1004790_pt1 | contig 13518 bp, 10 predicted proteins | sample WorMetHERISLAND2_2_FD_187401 | JGI IMG/M metagenome (GOLD analysis project Ga0209671, IMG submission 187401) | Marine gutless worms symbiont microbial communities from Max Planck institute for Marine Microbiology, Germany - Olavius geniculatus... | ecosystem: Host-associated > Annelida >... | reverse complement strand
GGACAAAGCACTCGGCAGCGGCACTCCGCCAAAAAAGAAGCGCAGAGCAGTGTTGCTTTCTGACAGCGATGACGATCTTGACCAAGAAACTGACGAAGTCACGAATTCTGCCCCAGCTGAAATGATGATAAAGGCAATTCAGAAACGTTCAATTGTTATTCGATTTGCTACATGACATTCCTTCATACGAAATTCAATCGAAGTTCAATACATACGTATTCAATCTATTCTAATACCCAAAAGAGCTGTGGCGACTACACGACAAGCTCTAGCTATTCAGTCGGTCCGCTGACACTCGCTAACAGCCGCCAACAACCACTATCTAGGACCACCGCAGCTCTTTTATACCACAATGCTCGGCGGCTGAGTTCATTCCAATTTATTCCTAGGTGCGGCCTCCATGTATCTCAGAATTCCTGAGATACCTGACACCTACACTGTTCTACACTAAGCTATTTATTTATTAACTAACTTATTTTCCCACAACGGTTTCTCAACTGTCGCTGAACACAGAAATTTGTAAACTTTGCCACAAAATGTAGCTACATTAGCAATCTACATCTTCTGTTATAACATGCATTTACAGAGCCCCCATCCCTAAAAAATCAACGCACAAAAAATAAATTTCTGGAAATTTCAAAGAAACCACCAAAGTAATAGAAATCTCCGCTGATCTTCATTCTGCTTAGTGACAATTCACTAGTGAGGATACTAAAATGCCACATAATTGGCTGCCAATCAGTCAGCTACACCTCCACCCTTCTGGACACGAGCTGGATTAACATGTACCGGATCTTTACCTTCACCTCTAAGCTAAAAACAACAGCATCTTGAGAGCATGCCCCCAAAAATTTGTCCATGCATACAAGCAGCCCTACAGCAAGTACCAGACCTTCACTTTTTACGCACGACAGCAGCTACTGCTGTAGCACATCTTAGCCATCGCAATTCTGTCTGTCCGTCCGTCCGTCCATCACACAGGTGGATCATTCAAAAACAGTGTAAGCTAGGATCACCAAATCTTCACCGTCAACTGCCTGGAAGGCTTTAGTATCAGAAACCGTAAAGCTTTTCCATAAATTCGAAGGGGGTCACCCCAAACGAAGATGCTAAATGAGAGGGGGTAGAGAAAATTTGCGATTTTCAGCCAATATTGGAATTCATGCACTGGATATGGCGCTAAGCGTCATCTGCCGTCAAGTCTAAACGAAACATCGTTGTGAGGTCAGCTTTCATTCGCACCGGGTGCACCATGCATCATTGTCGTGCGTTCCCCTTTGCGTTAGCTCGGCTTTTCTTGTAAAAATGTTAGCTAGAAACAGCAGCAAGACAGAGCTAACTCACCACAACAGTATCAAGGTAGTTTTTGACGAGCAGCTCGCCCCAGTCACCAATATCCCGAGTGCTTGAGTCCTCACATAGAGCGATGTCCTCAGGTAGAGGCAGAGATGACGCCGAGGCCAGAGGCTCATAGATATCTTCATCCACTGTTTGAGCCAGCCACACCGGAGGACCTATAGCCAACAGTCAATTTATCCATCTCAGTGTACCAGGACAAAACCGGGAAACAGTGACACAGGCTTAGGTTTGGGAAATAACGTTAAGGATTGGGTCAGAATTAGGGTTAGGAATAGGGTTAGAAATAGGGATAGAGTTAGGCAAAGGTTAAGGTTAGGGTTAAGAATTATGGATTAATGATAAGGATAGGGTTACACTTAAGGTTCATGTAGTGGGGTAGTTTTGACATTCCCGCTTATATCAGTCAAGGTTTTAACAGGGAACCATCTATCCATACATCCAATTCATCCACCCATCCATTTATCAATCACTCAGTGCAGTAGCTAGAGTCAAATAGACATCTTCATAAGAATCGAGAGGTTGTAGGTTCAACTCCCGGTTGTGTCAGTATCAAGTGATTACTACTTGGACACGTTTGTGGACAATGGACAAACACATCACCAATCACCCAGGTCAACTCAGCCATCCAGTGAGTACTGGCCTGCTTGAATGGGTAAAATGGAGGATGGGATGAGGTAAGTGCCATACCCCAAAAGGGGTGTAGGCAGAGTGCTCAGGGGCAGCTGGGTGAGCGTTTAACCCAAAAACCGAACATCGAATAACACCCAATGAGTTGGACTTTTTCAAAACTGATTTTATATTCAACCCTGATTGAAAATAGTTGAAGTCTGACAGTATGACAGCACTGCAGATTTACCGTGGAAAGTGACGGGACGTTTGACGCACGGCTGTTTGACGACATCATTGTGTATTGAGGTGCTGTTTATACGAGCTCGCTTGTGACCAGCGCGTGGAACAGATATCTCATCCTCCTCTGTACCAATAGAGCTGCCTGCACTGCCACCCCGTGATGACGTAGAGAATTCAATCACCATTGGCTCGTCACTAGCCAGTGCTTTTTCAATCAGCCGCGGAGGTATGCTGGCTGCCGGCTGCACTGAACGTGAGCTGCTATGCAGATCTGTCTTCTCTGCTGACATTAAACACAAAATGTATTCAGACTAAAAATATGCTGGGCCAATTTAAATACATTACGCAGCTGACCGTAAGTAAGCAAGTAAGTAAGTAGTCTGCATTTGTATCGCCCCATATGTCAAAACAGAAGTTCGAATCGTAGGCAGCCTGAGCTACAGCACTGCAACCCTAACTCTAACCCTGACCATAGTAAACCAAAAATTAAAGTCAGAAAGTCTAGAAATGCTATTAGCTAACTAGAGAACAAACAGCCAGATGGAGACAAACAAACCCATAATGCAACGTATTAGGACAGCTGCATGATAAGTAATAAAAAGGTTAAAGGTTAAAGGTTGCATATAGCTCCTAATGAGCGAACCCATCTCAGAGCTAAGGAGCGTCACTTGTCATATGGGATCACACAGTGTTACCTGCCACCCGACAGAGGTGAACGCGCCCCGTCTTAACCCCAGCCAGATAGGCCGGTACTCGATTTACCTACCCCGGAGGGATGGAAGGCTGAGTTGACCTAGGCGGTTGGTTACATCCCGAGATGGTTTACCTGCCCACAGGCAGTCACCCATCGCAGTATTAACCGGGCCTGGCGTACAGTAACTTCGCTGATCGGATCAGACACGTTACCACTACACCACGCCTACCGCCCATAAATCAATAAGTAACAAAACTGAAAAGGCACAATTTAATAATTAGCTGGAATGAGCATCAAAGTCTGTACAGAAAATTTAGCAGCTGTCCAAGTCAATGTCGACTACTCTCAAATAAACTGGAAAGCTGTTCCACAATTTCAAGCCTGCAGCCACTAAACACCTTCGCTATATTGTTTTAGGAGATTGTGTTTCCTCCTCCAGTGTCATGGCGATGCAGTTAAGCACGCTCAGACAGCCTCATGTATTCCCTCCATTGTCTTCTGTCCTCAGCCTCATGTGTTGCTTGTGTGAGTGAGAGTCCCATCATCTGGCAATCGTCCGAAATATTATCGGTCCAGCGCTTCCTCGGTCATCTTCGGTGTCTGTTTCCACGAACACGACCACACAGGGCTCAATGTGGGCCTTACCTCCGGGGTGGACAGGCTCTTACACCTGCCCAGCACTGAGGCCGTATCAGCTCGGCCCAATGCGCGTCCCCGAATGTAACCAGAAGGTTACAGGTAGCGGCCATAAAGCCGTAACGGCTCTAAAGCCGTAAATAAATGGCTGAAAGCCGTAAGCAGACGGCTATAAAGCCGTAGTCAGCTGTGAAGCTGAAACCAGCACAAGAGAACTGGTATTGTGTAGCAATATGCCTACACGAATTTGGTCAGCACTTAGTCGCTCCTCGCCTCCAGATTTTAGAAATCTTTCGGGTCATCGGTGCTGAGCCCCACCACCACGGCAAGGTGGCTGACCTCGGTGGGGGCTCAATGTGGGCATTGAGAAAGCTGCATTCTGACTACATGATCGAAGAATCTAAGATGGCGGCTATGGATCCTGTCCACAATGTCATGCTGGATGTTGAGCTGATTCTTGATGTCTGTATTTCTGATGCGAGAGATTCTTGACACACCAAGGATTTTCCGAAAACAACCTATCTCGCATGCTCGTAGCTTATTATTTAGTCTGTCTGTCAGCATCCAGGTTTCAGAGTTGTAGATCAAAATTCCTATCACCATGGAGTTGTATACAAGCACCTTTGTTTCCGTGCTAAGGTCCTTGCTTTTCCAGATAGTAGCCAATCTGTTCATTCCATTACAGGTCAGTCCAATTCTTCTTTGAATATCCTGCTCTGAAGTGCCATCAGAACTAATCACTCCTCTGAGGTAGGTGAATGCGTCTGTCTTCTTCAATTTCTGCTGGTTGATGGTTATGGTCATCGACTTTGGATGTCTGCCAATGTGCTGGACTTCCGTTTTCTCTGTGCTTATACACATGCCCATCCTGTGACTTGTATTTGCAACAGGACCCGTGACTAACTCGAGGCCAAGATTGTATGTTCTTAATGATTAATTTTCACGTTCACATTTGTTTATGAAACTAACTTATGCATGCAGCCAGCCATACTGCACATATTTAATATCTTTTTGCCTTCAACTTTTTCCTATAATTATCTCTGTATCTTCATTACTTCATCTTCATATCACTATTGCTATCTTTATCCTTTATTCTACCTCTATTTACGCATCTGTATCTCTAAGCCTAACATTGCCTGATTTGCCTACGTTATCCTGTCTTACCTGTTGTGTGTGCATCCTCTCCAGAGATCACTGAGCCATGACTCAACGATCCACCAACGTGACTCGGGGACACGTTACTGCTATAACTAGCCCGGTCTGAGGGCGGTCTCTTAGCCCGTACATCGGACTCATCAGACGAGGTGCGTTTCAGTTGGTGGTGATCACGTGACACGTCCAATGACGACCGTCTCGGTACGCCCCCATCAGCGTCACCACTGGCTGGGTGGTGAAACTCGCTGTCACGGTGGTGCTCCGCTGTATCGGTGCTGGGCTTCAATGGGCCTGTGGCTGAGCCCAAGGATCGCTGCCTTATCAGTCGTGCACCATCATCATCATCAGCATCAGCAGCAGCAGCAGCATCAGTGTCAGATTCATCACTGCGCTCATCAAACTGCTCATCAGGCCGATGTGTCGCTGCAAATGACGCCGGTCGTAGATTAGTCAAGAGCTGTGATCTGTCGATGTACTCTGGCGGTGCAGGCGGAGGCCAGATCGACGGAACTGATGACTTGCCACTTCCTACACAACAGCAAGTGATCAATTAATGAATAAATGAAGCAAACAATTTGTTTAAAACCATGATGTTTTGCAAAAGAATCATAAGCATATTATTGCATAATAGCAATAGCAGAGACAAGACTTAGTGTTTACGCTTACTATAGACAACGTCAAACAGTTCAGTTTCTAACTTATGCTTACAGGAAATATGAGCTAATGCTCACGAGACGCGCAAAAGCCTATAGCAGTTACTGTTCGCAAACTGTCAGTCTATCTCCAGCCAATTCGTCGTAGCTCATTCTTAGAGTGTGCGCTGCAGCCGAAGATCGCAAAAATCAATAAAAACCCCTTATTTCAGTCTTTCAAAGTCATCGATGTTGATACAACTGGAGAGCTCGTCACCAGTGCTTGTTGTGATAGGTAGCATGCCCATGCCTATTTGCAACCGTTTTCATGAAAAACTGGCCAACAGCGGTAAAATAATGACTTTAATGAAGGCACCGCTCTTTAATGCCCTCATGCGCAAGTTTCCTTAAACCAAAAAAAAAATTCGAGACTTGGACTGTTGAAATCTACGTTCAATGCTGAAAATTTTATATGCAGCTTTTCTATGTCTTTCTCAATTGGTTTCAGTGCAATTCGCTCTTGAAATGTGTCTCGCAGCCCGAAAATGCCAAAAATACATAAAAACCCCCTATTTTAGCATTCAAGATCATCCAAGGTCATTGAATTCAGTGGCAATCGAGAGCCAGTATACGACTTCCTATTAGTGATCAATAGTAACCTAGGCCCTATCTTGCACTGTTATTGGCGACTTATTGGCTAAAAATCGCAAATTTTTCCCACCTCCCTCTCATTTAGTGCCCTCACCCAGCCAGTGATCAATGGTCCAAGTCTCAATTTTCTAGGTTCAAGGAAACCTGTCCTCACTGGGGGTGACCCCCTTCGAATTTATGGAAAAGTTTTACGGTTCCTCAAATTAGAGTCTTCCAGGCAGCTGATGGTAAAGATTTGGTGCTTGCACCGTTTTTGACTGATCCACCCATGTGATGGACAGACAGATGGACAGACGGATGAACAGACAGATTTGTGATGGCTAAGATGCGCTGAAAGCAGTAGCTGCTTTCGTGCATAAAAAGTGCTGAGAAGTTGGTGGATCTACAGTTAACTTATATGACAGTGAGTTCCAGACTGAAGGAAAGCTTTTACAGACAAATAAGATCAAATATTATACAAAATGCAACCTTTACTGGCTAAAATGCTACCACGCAATAGCCAACAGTAACTGTCAATTAATTAGTCAGAATAAAAAACACAATGATTATACAAACTAAGATATCTGACACTAGACTAAGATAACAGTAATGATAAATAACCACAAAGCAAAGAAAGCAAGCTAGTAATACCTGGGTGTGCTGTTGGAGCAGTGGGGAGAGTGTGAGATGATTTTGGCGGCCAGCATCTAAGCAGTCCGCCATCTCCTTCAAGCTCAACATCACCAGCTGACAATGCAGCCTCTGCATCTCCACCGGCCGACCTGTCAGCTACTGTACCACAAACACACACGTACACAGAGGATAATAATAATAACAAGCAACCAAAGTCATTTGGTATCTATTCGCCAGAGGGCAGCAACAACAATTTGCAATTACATGTTTTGGTTAGGCGTTCAGACCTATATCTACCCTTTTGCTGGGGGTGAGAGACCCCATCTGGCATAATGTGTCCTTGACCCCACAAGTGTCGCTGCCAAATGACATCTGGATCCGTCAAACCATTTAAGCAGGCTGCATAAAGAAATGTGCAGCAATAGATGGAAACCACTTGCACTGGTTGCAGTGGTTGGTATCGTGTCTTTTTCAAAGGCCAAATTATGTCCTCTTGCTGGCCAACCATCAGCATCAAAGCACTAGCTTAAATCAACCAGTCATGCCAAAAGAACCAAGCAAAAGAAAAAAATATTACTTTAAATATATTACTATAAAAAGCAAACTGCTTCAATCACCAGTAAAACTGTCATTGCTGCATGCAAAATAAACCAGTTGCAAACATGTCACACATTCTTGCAACTGTTCTGACTCAGGTGTAAGCATGTTGTGTCATTGACATGTGTTCAAGCAAGATGTCTTGCAAGACTTGCAGACAAAATGTAAACAAAACGATTATTTTACACAACATAATGACGGCCTAAAGCTAGAGACCTGGTAGTTTGGAAGGCATGATAATCCTGGGCAAAGGCACTTCCCAGAGTTCCTCAGTCTCAGGCAACTCTTCCAAGCGATATTCATCCATCAGTTGTCTGAGCTCATGACTTCGGCTCTGTAGCAGTGGCTGTATCTCTCCCAGCAGATGTCTAAAAGCCAATACACACACAGACAATTACATGTTATTATAAATATAAATATTATTAGTAATGTGAACACTATGAGTAGTTAATTTGAAAAGTTGTCTGAGCTCATACCTGCAGCTCTGTTGGCTCGCAATGCTGCAAGCTATAAACGACCCTTACTGTCAGACAGCAATGCTGTGGCTGTGTCTGTCCACAGAGCAGTATCAAAGTAAGCATGCTATTAAGGGGAAACAAATGCATGTAAGTCTGGCTATTACTTGCAGTGCTGAAGTTATCAATTCATCAAATATCCTATCATTGTGGGGAAAGGAGCGCTAGTCAGCAATGGGCAAATTACGGCATTCATCGACAGATAGAACTGATAGAATGCAACAGCAAACATTAATACCCAATTAATTAGATAGAGCAGAGCCGACAAACACAAACACATCAACTACGTCGGCAGTATGCTGCAAAGCTTGCAGCATTTGTGAGCCAGCTCACAAGTCGCGTACCGGCTTGTCTGTCTGCCTGTCTCTCCATCTTGGTTCTTGTCTAGATTACTCAAAATTTTAGATGACACTTTGCAGAGACTTAAGATCTCTGACTGAAGCTAGTTATTTATGTAACGTTATGCATCATGAGTGCAATAAATCATCATCAAAAAACAACAATGGCTGCTGTGTAGTGTGTACAGTAAGTCGACGCCAGTACCCATTATTATTAGTAGTAGTACTAATTACTACTATAATAAGCCACACACTTGAGCTGCCTGAAGGCATTTCTGGACATCTGTGACACACTGTCTGGAGGTGTATTGGTGTGTCCGGTGCAGCTGAAGTATCGTGCCAGTTCACGGTTAATGTCAGCGTACGATGTCACACTGTCACGATGCACGTATAACTCCTCATCATTCATCAAACGACATTTCTCACTGAACACGACTGGCGCGATGTCTGGTAGATTTGTCAGCGAATAAACCAGCTCCAGTTTAGCTACCTACAACCACAATAACACAGCTATGCAAATACTACAGACAGACGATTGGACATTTGTCCGTCAACCTGACCGACATGATGTCTGCTAGATTGGTCCCGAATATATCAGCTCCAGTTTAGCTACCCAGAACCACATCAGCATCTCATTTCTGCCTGGTTTCTGGTTGCTCTCAAAGTTCTCACAGTTTGTACAGTTCTTGCTGCCTGATGTCATCACTCATCATCTGCTTCATCTCCAAGTCGGTCACTTTCCATACATGATGGGCAAACAAACGTGTCCGCAAGTAAATAAAATCAATCAGTTCAATCAGTTTTATGTTACTAAATATGAGAGCACAAGCAGCTGATTAAAAAATCTGTTTAGACTTCAACCATCAAGAAACTGTAACGGACTACCGTAAAATACATATTGGATAAAACCAAATTAAAATCTAAATTACAATGCTGCACCGGTAAGTCACAATTGTACAAAGTTCATGTGTTAATCAATCATACAATTAGCTCAATGTGACCAATACACACACTCTTAGTTCCTCTGAGTAGCAAATAAACAGCATCCATGGACAAACCTCAGCAAATCTCATGACAGCGAGCTGAGCTTTGATGTCGCTGCTGACGAAAAAATTGTAGATATCAGTGAACTCCGTGTACAGCTGTTTCTGTATCCACGGTACCACCTGACGCACATAGGCCTGCAGTGACGGACAAGGCTTGTACAACTCCGTCTGTGGAACAATGCGGATACACTCTGTCAGCCGCTGGACTCCAAGTGTTGTCAGGAACTTGTGTATACTCTCCAGTTCCAGCCCTGTCATATGTAACAAGCATCACCCTACATTCAGTGACGTAGTGGCGTCCACTACTCAAAACGTTAAGCGCTCCAACTTGGTTTCAAAAGTTAAATTCAGTGACTTTACCGGAACCTTCAAGCATCAAGCATGCAGATTTCAAAAACCATTTGACAGTTTGAAAGCTAAATTCCAGCGTTGTTTATTCAAGGCATAAATTTAGTAATTCTTCAAAACATGGTACAACAGTGACCACACAATTGTTCTAACAGGCAGACCACAATAGCATCAGCATTATACTGTGAAGATATTTGTATGCATCCAACAAAAATAAGCAAGAAAAGAATACAGTAAAACTAACAGAAAACTAGAAAGTGCTCGTTAGAGTGCAAATCTCCACCAATTCGTGTACACAGACACACAGACAGACACACACACGGACACAACAACAGACAGATCGACCAATCTCATAATCTCCTCCAATTCACTTTGTTCCATTGGTGGAGACAACTATCTGAAAATTGGTACACTGGTTAATCCTGCCTGGAGAACATTGACACGTTGGTGTTTTGCACCTTTTAGTATTCGAGTTAGAAGTACACCCCAGACAGTTGGACAGACTGGCAAAATGCGTATTGCAGCCTATCAAAATGGGTGCATAATTAGCCAGGTTGGTCTTTGCATAGTAAGTAAGTACACATTTGTAGTACACCTAAAAGCCAGTCGAACTGTTTTAAATCTGCTATACTTTACCAAAGTTAACAATGCCCAAAAAAATCTAAGACATGAGCTAGTTGGTGATCCGCGAGTTCCATCCGTGAGAGAAAAAACTAAAGAGACCAGGAGAAAAGAAGAATTTTCAGCCAAAAATGGAAGACATTGTAAGAGAGGTTGACAGCAGGTCTAGTATCAGAGAATGAGACATTTAAAATAAGTATAATAACAATACTGCAATATAACACTATACACTGCAGTTAGACTCAAGGACAGACCTGTGTGGCTGGGTTTCTTGCGACTGTTTCCAATGCCAAGCTTCTCTCCACAGTCCACAAAAAACACTGCCGCATCTTGTGGGAACATTTTCTCCAGCTGCCGGTCATCAGCAATCATAGGTCGGCAATCCAGGTGTAGCCAGGAACCATTCTTACCCGGAATCACTTTTTCCGCTTTCAGACGCTTCATCTGCCTCCGTAAACTCTCATCAATCACACTGTCTCTGGCTTGACCAATCACATCGCTGTTGGCTAGTAGGGCTCGACCAATGACGGAGAAGATTGCTAGCACATCGGGCAGAGCCTTCGATACAACACTGGTACTGGCGATGTGAATGAGCAACTCCACCAGTTCAGGAATCCCAGGACTTCTCAGAACGCACATTGTCCGTGTGAAAAAGTCTTCCATGTCCCGGTACACAACACAAAGTGGATAGCGATACAGCTTGGCTGATGCTGGATCTGCACTGAGCAACGACTCGCGGTACTTTTCAAACAGCCTGGTGTCATCAGCCCACACCACCTCCGACCTGTACAGAAACTGACCCTCCACGACGTCACCGACGGGGTAGAATATGACGGGGTGATTGCGAAGCAGTTCTTGCAACTGATGCTTCGTCATTTGTAGATCGAGGAACTGGTAAACTGCTTGCATGTGTTGCAGCGACGTTCGGAAAGTCGCCGGGGTGGACGATTGCCCGTGTCGATCACACCATGATTTCAACAACTCGGCCACAAAGTCAACACTAATGCTATGCTGTATGCCAAGAAATTCTGCCAGAGTGCTGGTAACAAGAGGGTCTGGCAGCAAGTAGGATACATGACCGGCCAGTAGACGCTCAGCTTCCGATGATTTCACGAATAACTTGGAGCCGACTTCAAGACGCCCTGCGATCTGATTGCCGCCATCCGACACCATCACCGGTAGCCAGGCAAGACTTTTCAGCACCATTGCAAATGATGTCTCCACTTCACGCACTTCATGTCCAGCCGCATCCAGCACCTGTTATCAGCCACAAACTTCTCACATCCGCATCACTAAAAATCTAAATGGTTGGAACAGAGAAAGTCAGCCACATTCACTTGAACAGCTGTCTGACATTGCATCCTACAAAGGAAACCTGAAAAAATAACCGACCATTCCAGCGAGTGTATTTGGACTGATTTTCAGTTCTCTTATATTTATTTCTCATTTCACGCAGACAGTTTTTGCAATTTTATTAGTTTTTTATTATTCTCTGAGCTTGTAAACCACAGGTCAAAAGTTTATTATTCACTGACTGACTGATCAACTGACTGGCAATGCCTCTGCACACTGGGAGGTTCACCTCTGACCTTTTAAATTCTGAACTTAATCAGTTTATCCTTATCCCAATGCACATTAATGACTGAAGTTTGATGCAATCCACGAATGCATCAGATACCACCATGGCATATTTTGTTGTGCTTTGACCTTGACCATGTGAAACCAAAACCCAATCAAGTCACTTCTATCTCACAATAAATGTCAGAAAAATATAATGTCTGTAGTTCCTTTTTGGCAAACGAACACAAAAATTCAGTTTATAGAACATCAATTTACTCTAGCTTGCTTGTAAATAATAACTTCGCCTCTATAAACAAGTATGCTAAGCATCATCATCAGTAAGGCTAACCTGCGTGAGTCTGTATCGTGCAAAGTTGCTATCCCAGAATCTGTCGAGCAGCTCAAACAACACTAGCATCTGTTGAAGCAGGGACGACTGTTCAGTGTTGAGTGTCACCAGCGCAGCAAACTCCTCGCACTCGTAGTCAACTAGTCTGTATTCACCAGGGGGCAGAACCGCAGCACAGTCCGACCACGCAGATGCAGACTACAAGATACAACAACAACACAACTGGCAGTCAAATTTTCATGTTTACTTAACAATAATACACACCTAGCAGGAGGCAAACTAATTTTAAATAGGACTGAAACAAGGAAAACTGTGATCCCAAGCTAGGATGTAGAAAATCCAAAAAATCTAGAAACAACCAAGTATGCGTAATTGTTGTTGTTGTTGTTATTATTATTATTATTATTATTATCATTATCATTTATGAAAAATTTTTTTCCCAAAAGTTCATAAAATGTTACCCTCAGTCTTCAACCTTGGCTGCTTTGTTATACCTCAATGCAAAATTTGTGTATTTTATAGTCCCTTCAAACAAAATAAACAAACAACAAGGTCGTCTGCTGCTAACGTATGACATACTGTTTAGCCACAATATATGCATAAATGACACTACGACATATGGTAAAGCTAATATACAGCCAGCCAGCCGTCTGTCGCTGGCATGGTTATAGACGTCTTGAATATTAATGAGACACAACCAGTCAATAGTTACCGCAATAATGGCTGATTGGTTGGAGAATAGTGTGTATTTGTGAATGTCATGTGACGATTTGTACCAATTGCATACGGGTATTTTGCGTTGAGGTATAACAATATTATTTATAATATTATAGATAGATATAATATTATAGAAAGTCGATGACAGTAACAGTGAAGAATCGCAATCGTGGGAATGCCAAAGATACAGGATTGAGATAAGTAAGAAAGACTGATAAAAACCAAAAGAAGATGTATGGAGTATAAAAAACACATCGTACCAGCTCAGCATGGGTGAATGTGTGAGTCTTCTGTCTGACTGCCAGAAAGTCGAGGACACCGAGACTTGACAGAAACTCTCTCCACTTGCGCACAGCAATCTTTGACATGCTCAGGTAATGGCCATCCACAAGTGTCCAGTTGTAGCCTACATGCAGTCACATCAGCCTACTGACAACTGCGTGAACAACTGAAGAGAAAGTCGTAAATAAGCAGTTAAATTTTAGTAATAATTTCAACCAAGAAATTTGAGCTAATGCTAATGAAACGTGCAAAAGGCTATAGCAGTTCCGGTTCAGTAGTTTAGCTGAAAATTGAGGTGTTCACGATAAGCTAATATACAAATACCAAATTCTCTATCTGAATCGCATAACGATAGTTCCTTGGCGCCACCTTGTGAATGATATAAACTTGTGTCGCAGCCCCAAATCGCCAAAAAATCCATAAACACCCTATTTTGATGTTCAAGGTGATCCAAGGTCATTGATCTCGGTGGCAATCGAAAGCCAGTGTACAACTTCCTATGAGTGATTAATAGTAACCTAGGCCCTATCTTGCACCGTTAGTGAGATACAGCGACT
>Ga0209671_1004788_pt1 | contig 13519 bp, 7 predicted proteins | sample WorMetHERISLAND2_2_FD_187401 | JGI IMG/M metagenome (GOLD analysis project Ga0209671, IMG submission 187401) | Marine gutless worms symbiont microbial communities from Max Planck institute for Marine Microbiology, Germany - Olavius geniculatus... | ecosystem: Host-associated > Annelida >... | reverse complement strand
GCAGTTTCTCGTCGTGATCTGTTTGATCTGTTTTCCTGAACTGTGACTTTGTGACTCAGGCCTAGCAGCCTTCGGGCTTAACGCCTTGCTCGTTGACTAACTAACTAACTAACTAACTAATTATTACTATTTTTTGGGTTATCTCTCTGCTTTTTAGCAAGATTAAACTATTTTCGCGTACTTCATTTTACGACCAAAAATACATCTAGCCAGGATTTGTCGACGTATTAAATTGTTTATCCCTTCCCCTGAAAGAGACAAGTGAAAATGCATTGAGTGCTACAGTCAATAACGTGCAAAGAATTTTTTTGCAAATGTTACATAAAAATTGTGCTGTGAAATTTGTCCTTTAGGCCAATCTTTTAATTCAGCTCTTTTCAAACTCTGTCACGCGATAAAGGATCAATAAAAACAATGTGGAAGAAATGATAAGAGAAAAGGCGGAAAGAGAATAACACGAGAAACGAGAATGAAAAGAAAAAATGCATTTACTCCCATGTACGTATAAATAGGAGTGATGTGTTTTGACGACAGGACGTGAACAAGCGGTTACAAGTGGCTGGCTACTGGGTGGATTACCTGGTGGCCGACAGCAAGTGCAACTCAGCCGAGTCAATCCGCGGCATGACAGATCATTACCTTAACGGAACGCTTGCGTTCATTGGACCCGAGAACACGTGTACGTTCGAAGCTCGAGTTGCCGCTGCGTGGAATCTGCCCATGATTGGCTTCGTAAGTACAGGCGCCACGCCTGACGTACTGTGGTACTTAGCTCTGTTCTGAATTATTTAGTTGAAAACTTGTCAGTCCAATGTACGGAGCAAAGTTCCCTTGCCACGTGATCGACTTCACCGTTTCAGCACATCATACTTGAGCACGACAGTACTTTTTGCGATTTCTAACTGTTATGTCGTGGCCACACGCACCGATGTCCTCGTCCGAAGTGTTGTCCGACGTCGCCGAGCCTTCCAAAATTTAAAATCCTCGTCCGAGGAAATGAGACGAAACGTGCATACTCATTTTTTCCGATTTCCTCGGACGAGGTTTTCTTGTTTATCAGTTGAAACCTTGCTCGGAAAACATCTCGGACGAGGAAATCGGTGCGTGGTCGCCACAGCATACACACACTCAAATAATTTCATGATACGCGGCAGTGCCGTATTGAGGCTTTAGGACTGTCCAGGTTACATGTTTGCTCACGTCCAGTGCGTACTAACTGCTGAAAATAAGGGATGTAATTGCCAAAGGCACCGGATATTGATCGGGACTTAATGCGCAGCGTCATCCGCCGGTTGTGTTTAGGCGATACGGTGATGCTTGTTTTATGCATGTGCATTAGTTTGAGAATTGAGGCATAGAAGAAGATTGCCCGTGATGACATTGGCATTTCAGTCCACCGTTGCCGATAACTAACAGCTCTGCCCAGCATCTAGGCCCATAGGCTGCCTTGACTTACGCATATCCGCTAGATTATATAGCAGTTTAATCGGGCATTCGTTTGTCAAAATTGCATGTATTAAGAAATGATAAATTGGCGTTAGCCTAGTTTGATTAAGCGAAAGGTTTTGTTATACACTGTGTCTCAAAAAATATCCTCGACATTTTCGACTGTAACTCGAAAACCAATCATATTTTAATAATTTTTGGTACAATTATTCCTGACACAACTTGTCATCAAAGTGACAGTTTAGTTTCCCACCTCACCCAGTGTATGCTTCTGCACTACCTAGGGAAAGCAGATCAAGAGAAATATGTGTTAAAATAAACAGAAAGCATGAAAAACATTCCCAACGTTATTGATCGTACCTTGAATAAAGATTAGCAGATTTTAATACTATTTGGCAAAAATATTTCTGACACAATTATTAAATAAATGTTTTTGTTTCCACCTCACCCAACGTCTGCTTTTGCACTACCTGGGGAAAGCAGACCAAGCATAATACGTGTTAAAATGAATGAAAAAAACGTCACTAAATTCCATCTGTCCTAATTTGTGGGCCCCAACAGCAGGTATATTACAAGGTTTGACTGTTTTGCAGCAGTGTGTCTACCAGATGAAATTGAGGAATGTTTGTATAGTCAAGAAGCGACTGGTACAGCCGCATTTGAGATCAGCATTGCGCAGTTCACATGACTGCACACAGATTCCAACAGATTAATAGCCTCAAATGGAAGATCAATAATATTTTTTGTACATAGTAACTGATGGCCATGGGTTGTTGTATTTTATATCCGCTCAATATTTAGAAAAATATATAACGGTTAACCAAAGTCAAGTTTTTAATGATGGTCACAATTGCATATAACTTTAACAGAAACGAACATTTGCTAAATACACGTCGTTGCTTGTTTGTGAGACAGAAGTGTCGAGATTCGGCAGTCTCCAACAAGGAATTGTATCCGACATTTGTACGAACGATTCCGTCCACGTTCAAAGTCTCCAAGTTCGTCATTTCGCTGCTGAAACGCTTCTCCTGGACACGTTTCACCGCGATCGTCGGCAACAGGTAAACAGACTAATTATAAAAAGTAAAAACACGGAGATACCATTCGTATATATCTTTATTCTATATTGGCCGATTGAAAAAAATACTATTAAATTTGCGGCAAAGTTATAATGATTAAATATCCGAACTACAGTGCGAGATAAAGTTTCGACTGTCACACCAAATGCAGCAACGCGCGCAGTCCTACGGACTAACAAAAACGTGATCGGTTTTAATTCGAGGTAAGTTGTATTAAAGCATAAAAACTAGTCCATCAGAAAATTCGTTAAAATTCACATTCGACACATCTAACTGTAGTCTGCTTTCTTGCAATAAATTAGGCTACGTATAGCTTATTAGCAGTTTGCTAATCATATTTGCAAAGCGATCTTAGCTTGACGCGACGCCTAATAAAGCTTTCAGTACCAAAGTAAAATGCTAGCCTACAGGACTCAAATCGCTGAATGATGGTGAATTTGGTTTACAGACCAAACAATCTATCTACTTTTACTGATGACTTTGCCACGTTGAAATAATTAGTATGCGCATCGGCTTCCTGCATTCCCCGCAATGCAATGTCCCAGCAACGAGGAATAAAGACGTCAAAAAGCGATTGGCTTTCTTCGCACAAAAGTGTGCACGTTCTGTCAGCGAATGATATCTGTCGTCTTGGAATAGTTACACCCGTTTAGTAAACCCAGTAGCACAATGTGCCATTGAGTTTTAAAAAAATTGTTTAATATTTGATGAATATATGAACATGGTCATTATGCTCTTTTATTGACTCGAATATAGTTGAGGTTTACGTTTTAATACCAGTTTGTTTGCCAATCTGTAGGAATTTTACTCAAACAAACTTAAGAAAAAAATTTTTCTTAGATTTTCGAAAGCCGTAAGCCTCAAAATAAAAAAGGAACAATCGTACAGATTTTTTAAAGTTATTGGGATTTAACTTCAGGTTTCAATCTGCCGTAGGTATCCCTGTTTTATGACCACTGTCCAAGTGACCACTTGAACACATGGTTGGGGTTTAACCCTTCTATGCCTAAGTTTTTTCGGCGGCCTTCTCTGCATAAGAGGGGGTCGATTCCAACCCCTCTACCAATAGTCGCAATTTGCTTATGCTTATATTTGGCGGCATTTTTTTACACCACTTAAGTGGATTTTGGAAGAGGACATCAGGACTGTTTGTTATAATTTTTTTGTAAAAAAGTAAGTAAGTAAGTAAGTAAGTAAAACATTAATTTCTATTGCGCATAAGGTTAAAAGTAATCGTTTTTTGTTTTTCGTCTGAAGTTAAAATAAATTTAAAGTATTTTTATTGCAGAAACGCATTAACTAGTCAGATAACCAACAAATAAACACGAAAACTAAGGCCGTTAATTATAATTTTCAGCATCAACAGCAATACCGGTGAGCTAATTTTTTGGTATTATCCGATATATTACAGAACCTGAAAAACCTGACATGTCAAGGGTAAGGTTGTGTGTAATATGTCAGAAAAATGTTTTTGGTGCTTAGAAACAGATACACAAAATATATTGGTGGTATCGGCGCAAGACAAAAAATACCACAGGAGAGGGTTAAAGTCATGATATGATTAACTGATTGTCTGACTTATACTAATTGATCGAGTGACTGGCTGGCCGATTGGTTAAAATGTTATTTATTATACGCTACGTAAAGCGCAAAAATGACATTATAGGAAAATATCATGGTTTTGATAGTGTTTTGTGCAAAACATGTAGAAAATTCGTGCCTTAATTACAAATTCGATTATTAGGTAAGTGTGGTTAAGTTTACTTACGTTTTTGTGCTCACCATGAAATATACCCGGTGTTTATGAAAAGATACCCCTTTTCTTTTTCATTATTTTTTAGTCGAAAGGCGATAAATTTACATAAAAATTTAAAAGATGTGGCTGAAAAAATACTAGTTCAAAATATTTAAATCACATTTATCGCCATTTGCCTGAGTTATGAAAGAAATAAAAACGTTTTTTTAAACATCGCGTATGAAACGTGTCATTGTTTGTGTGCTGCAGCTCAAACTGGCGCGAAGCTGCAGAGACTCTGTCGCATCTGGCAGACGACAACGGACTTACAATTCACAGGATTCTCCACTTCCACGAGCCTTACATCGGTCCGGAAGAAATCCCGGACATCGTCGAAGACACCTATCAGCAGACGCGCAGTCAGTAACATTGTTTGTAGTAAAACAGTTCATATTATACTCGCGTTATTCTGATAATCGTGCGAAAGTTCCAACTTTGCCCTGTATACGAACACAAAGCATGAAATGTCCACCACGTCGTCGTGGCTAAACTTTTGACTTAAATGTGCGGCTAAATTCGTCAGTTAATGGTATATATTGCACTCCAGCTGTCACGTCACACTGTTTGCTTAAATCTTTATACAATTATTAAAACACTCACAACGCATTTCGACTTAAGAAAATGTCGGGCGATTTTACGAACAGACAGCTGGCTACTGCAGTGCGTATTTGCATTTACGTGCGTGCGGTGCTTATGACAGTGACGCGATGGGAAAATAATTGACGAGTGCGAAAAAACCGACGACGAGTGTCGAGCTATACAGTGAATTTCAAGCGACCCGTGCAAAAATACACAACGCTACGCAACGTACCGTAACACATCGCAAGGCAAGACATGCGCATTTTTGGAAGAGCTGTGTCACTATGGAAAAAAGTGCACCGCGTTTTAGCTGACCGTATAAAAACGGTCGAGCTTATGGTACGGATCGTCGTCTGTCCGTCCGTCCGTCTGTTACACATGTATTGTGGCTAATTTTGAGGTCATAGAAAAAATACGTTTACACGAATAATTAGCCATGTGTCTTAAACCTAGGCATGCAAAATTTTAGCAATCTAGCGCAAGGAAAACATTTTCAAATTTGCGGCTGAATGGAGGGGGTAAGAAACATGTGCGTTTTTTTCAACCAAAAACTGGCCATATCTCGGAAACGGTGAGAGACAGGGCCAATGTCACTATTAATCACTAATAGAAAGTGGCATACGCCCTTTCAGATGAGATAAAAATTAGCAACCTTGGATGACCTTGAAGGTCATTACTGCAACAGGAATTGCATAGGCTGTAGCGCGTCTTTCCTATCGACAACTGGGCTTTCTTGTTTCTACTACTTTTACAACGGCAAAATGTCTCCGGTGCTTTGCGCTGCATGTACATAGCTGGAAAATTGGTTTTAATGTCCAGAACAGAAGTCAACACACAAATTTCTCGCCCAAGTTAGTCAGCACACTTTTCGATTTTAGGGAAGCTGCCCACTAGCTAGACACAGCACCGGTCTACGTTGCTCGCTTGTATGGCCAGGTCTGCGTTTATGCACGTAATAGGCCTACAGAGGATGTCAGACGGCTAATATCCTTTTTCTTGATGGCACGTAACATGTTGCTGCTGTGTCTTCGGCCGAGCAAATAATTTCCTGCATACACCGAATGGCTGCCGATCGGGTCTGTTTGTTGTGATACGCGGCGACGCATGCAGAAGACTGACATTGCTGCAGTGAGAGCTTTTAATTGCACCGACGACTTCGCAGAGTAGGCTTGTCATCGACGTTTGGAAAAGCCCAAATTCCATTACGCCGACTTTGCGACTTTCACCGAAACTTCCTCCGGGGGAAAGTAGCGACACAAATCATGTCGCCGACTTTTATGATTTGTGTCCACGACTTTCCAAGCGGGGAAATTTTGGCAAAAGTCGGCGTAATGAAATTTGGGCCAAACTGCATGACGATAGAAGATTTTGAACAAAAGATTGAACTTCTGCTAGCATTTATCTCGCACGCTGAAACCACTCACTTGTCGCTGACGTTCTGGTTCTGGTTAAATGGTATATAGCTCTTCATACGAAACCCATTTGAAAGCTACGGAGCGTCACCTGCCATATGAGATTACACTGTGTTATCTGTCACCCGCCACAGGTAAACGAGACCCGCCATAACCCCAGTAAGACAAGTCAATATTCGATTTGCCTACCCCGAAGAGATAAAAGGCCGAGTTGACCTTGGTGTTGGTTATATACCGGGATGGTAAACCTGTCCGCAGACAGTCACCCATCCAAGTAGTAACCATTATTGATAGCGACTCGACTCGACTGGGAGTCGAACCATTACCAACGACCTTGTGATCCAACGTTCTGCTGTGACGCAACCAAGCCAACCACTCACCACGTCACATGACGTTGCCGGTCGGAGCAACATTAAGCTCAGCTAGCGCAGTGACGGCGCACATTTTCGGCTGACGTAGCGTTTCGTCAGTGTCTACTACACGCTTCTAGTTATAACGCATTTCTCCACGATGTCTGCACGCATTTTAATACTCCGTTTACACGATCAAGCAAACATCGAGCAAACATCGAGCTGGCTCGTCCAGCTAACTAGAGCCAGCTCGTCGAGCCAGCTCATTGTGTGAACGAAGTATAAATCGTCAGAAGCTACACGGTTTCCGTAAAAAAAACAAACGGTGCAAACAAAACAGTTTAACATGCACAATATTTAGCACAATTAAGTAGTGCCTGCACAACATAAGCCGATCTCGTTTTATGCTTTTGTTAATGCACATTTGGGCTATAGGCCTACTGTTTAGTGAAGAGGGCTGGACGTTGCAATTTGTCGATCAACCGCTGCAAAAATCTGACAGAGGGAATTATGTGTGATCAAAAATTTGATTTTGCTTATAAATGTTTTACACAATATGGGAATTTCTATTTTCAGATTCTGTATTTTGGAAGAAAATCTTCGGACAAAAAAACTGTTTTCCGACAGGCTAAAATTCTGAAGTGACAACAGTTACCGCCCTCTTTTTGCTTGCTGCCACTACATGATCTGTGTGTTTCGGATTTCATTGCAGTTTATGTGTTTTTGGGAGACGACCACGCGCTGATCGACCTGGTGCGTTACATGCACGCGCGCGGTTTTAACAACGGAGATTACGTCGTCATCGCTGTACATGACGACCCGTACGACCCTCATCAACAACGATACTTCAACAAATGTCAGTCAACAGCATTACAGTTTTTTCCGTTTGTATATTCGTGATATTCACTTTCGTATATTCGTCCGAAATAAGTTGACAAATCGCAACTGTTAGCAATAATATTCACTTGAATAAGTTTTAAATGAGGGGAGTCATTATGGCGGTCTGGGCGATCCACGGACCCCCAAGGACTTATGATGTTACTTTTTTTGTAAATTGTATCTTTAAAAAATTGTTACTGCTGCAAAAACAATACGTTACGTAGACTGGGACCCCAGCCAATGATTTACTGAAATGACGCCACTGTTTAAAACAGTGCATGATTAACATCTAGGATAATGGTAATCAAACATTTTACAAACGTTGGCAACAACAGATAGGCTACAGGAGACGAAAAAAGTAAATACGGGCAATGCGATGGTCACCACTGGCTGGCAAGAGGAAGAAGAAACAGGCGTCATTCCAGCGTAATCTGATAGGCTACTGCTAGGTAACTTAGGTCAGTCTCGTGTGTTTTAATTGCTACTGCCACTCTGAAGTGATCCCCACCGCGCCACTATCAAAAGAGGGAAAGGCATGGAAGTATATAAGAGGCTATTGACAGACAGAGCCCACCGTGGACCAGAGGTTGTCATTCTGCCTCTCCTGCCGATCTAATGGACCCAGAATCCACAACTTCAGATTTTCATGGCGCCATAATATGCAAATCTGACTAATTGTAATTTTACGGGCTTACGCAAACCGGCCCGGCCCGGCCCGATTTCTAGAAGAAACTTTTAAGCTTGGCCGCCCGGCCCGTGCAGAGCTCTATAGGTCATGTGATTGTTGTGCTGAAAATCCCAAACTTTACTACTTCAATATGTAATATTGAAGTATCGTAAGTCGACGACAGTAGAGTTAATAAGTTATACAAATTCATCAAATGTATGACTTACTAAGTTGCGTTTCAACCTATGATTCTAAATTATGTGAGGTGGACTGGTGGACAATGAGTGTACCTTACATAATTTTATCGTCTTGGCGATCTGTGTGCCAGAAAAATATTAAGTTTGGTGGAGATGTGACAAAGTTCTAACAGAAACAAGTTGGGTCATTTTTTGGCCCACCCTGTATATCGTAGACTTGGTGAACAACAAATAAAGTCGTTCGACAAGCTGTTGCATAACTTGTTGTAGATTTGTATAGACTTACGATTTGTTTTGTAAATTTGTAGCACAAGTATTCGGCGATTAATCGAAAGTAAGTGTAATATGAGCTTCAAGTCTGGTTTTGATTCGACGCAACGCACGCAACAAACGCATGAAAGTGCGCAGTTAATGCAAAGGACGCAGCTGGCGCAAAAAATACAACAGATGAATCTGACGCAGCGACGCGATGCAAGGATGTAATCAGTGTTTATTAGAGGCTGTCGCAGAGTTAATTTTTTAAAAAAATTTAACGCATGCGTTAACGCGTTAATAACACTTCATTAATATTGCTCTTATTGTAGGTTGACTACATCGAGAGGGTGACTGGAATGACGACCGACGAACTCGGGCTGTGTCGTAAGACCGTGACAGTAGTGATCGAATGGCAACAAAACAATTTTTAATTACCTGAATGTTATTCGGTCGTCAAATAACCGCAGTAATGTTTAATTAAATATTTGAACGTTTGCTTCACAGAATTTAGTAAATTTACGTAGGCTATGTGCGTTAATTTTTGACGAGCTACAATTATGCTGTAAGCATCTTCGGCACAGTTGTCGGCTGTTTATCTGTCGTCGTTTGTCTGTCACGGGTGTATTGTGGCTAAGCGGTGCGAAATAGGGCTCAGGTTGCCATTAATCACTTATAGGAAGTCGCATGTTGCCTTTCAAATAACATGAACATCATTGACCTTGGATGACCTTGAAAGGTCATAACGCACTATGGTATGCCAATCGTGCGATATTGTGGCTAAATGGTAAGTCGTAAGGGGTCGGCGATGGTACCGTTGGATAGGTCGCTAGCGATTTCTATATAAGCTGTCAATAGTAACCATGTCCCTATCTGCAGCAGTTTGGCCGCAATTTTTAATGGCAAGTTTCAAGTTATAAGTGGCCGTATCTCGGAAACGGTGAGAGATAAGACCAATGTTAGTACTAATCATTAATAGGAAATGGCATATGCTTTTTCCGATAATAGAAAAATCATCGATCTTGGAATGCAACAAGAACTGTATAGGCTGTAAGGCGTCTTTCTTAGCGACATCTGAGCATTTTTGTTCTGACGTGCGTTAATATTTTTATCGCGCCCTAAGTTAACGCGTTAATTCGACAGATCTATTAATCGTGTTTGATTATGCGTTGCGTTGTTTGCGTTCGTTACGTTGCGACCGCTGCGTTCGTTGCGTTAAATGAATTGTTTTTGGTGTGATGGTGTGTGTCTACGTGGTATAGACGTGGAGATTCTGGTCGAAGAGATGGTGGACGCGTTTCAGTCTGTACTGATCGTGCTGCCGCGAGGTCCGAGTGACGACGAGAACTACTCACGATTTATCGAACAGACGCGCACCTGTTCATACACGCCGCCATTCTGTGCGCCCAGACCTCCGTTCGAAAACATGAAAGTTCCGGCAAGTCAAACCAATCACACGTGACTCATCACTCACTGCAGGAATCAGATAACTTTTTTACATTTTGGAACAGCTTCTATAAAATTGCCATATTGCGTGTTAATCATTTTTATGTTGAATTAAACTGCAATTCGTAACATATGGGCAGGTTGTCCGTTAACCATATGTGAGCTTTGATGCGTTTCCACTAAATTCAACTATGCAAATAATATCTGAGCTGAAAACGACGACTTTGACCCCGTAACCTGCTTATTTTTTGCACAATTTTTGCTGCTTTGCTGTGAATCATGAATTGTCATTAAAAGGCGTCACTCAACAACTTAATTATATGTCGACCGATTTGAGTGTTAAATTTTGCAGTAATAAACCGCGAGAAAAACAGAAATCTGCCCATGTGTGAAATTTGCTGCTACACTATTTTGCGAAATTTGAATTTCCAACATTCCATTCATTATTGGTCAGATTTTGGTTGAAAATTATTAACTCGCAGATGTATGTATCTGTTTGAAGATTTAGTCCAACACTTTTTTATCCGTGCGAAAGCTTTTTCGGCGATAAAACGAGTATCGTATCAATTCGCAGGTGAAAAGCTGTTTTCCGACGGATATCCGGATATTTTCGCCTGGGTGCCGGATATTCGATGCTTCTCCATAGCGAAAAATCGATGTTTGTTTGTTGCTTGTATAACGACGACAACAGCAGCAGGGGTTGTTTATGCAGGTGCCTATATATGCTGCGTATCTGTACGACGCTGTCAACGTCTACGCCCGGGCACTGGAAGAGGCACTTGAGAAGGGAGTCAATCCAAGAAACGGAAGTGCCATTGTAGAACGCATCCGAGGTCGAACCTATGACAGTACGTGTCGTCATGTGTTTTTCGTTTCCTTGCCTTCGTACATCCGAAGCCCCAATAATTGTTGCACAAAAGACAGTATCCACCGCCAATGACAATAAAAGCGTTCTGCTAATTCGGAGTGCGATTTTTATATATTTTTATTCAGCTCGCCACGCACATTGCACACAAACGCTTATTTAAAAATCAGTATAATCAGAATAAACACATCATAAAAACTTATTTTTTAAACAACATTCTACTAATTTACATACTGAGATTAAATTATGTTGAGTTTTTAATACATGGCCAGCGTTTGTAAACAAAAACAAATGATGTTATTGAAAATAATGGTTCTTAATGGGGTGACAAAATACCGGCATTGTAACATGCCATTCAGCAACAAACACAAGGCAATGATTAAAAATTTATATCATTTCAAAGAATACGGTTTGTAGCAGATACTGACCGAATTTTCGAAGACAAACTGCAAAACAGAAGGACTGGACATTTTACTAAAAAGATTTGAGAAACGCAAACCACCTACCAAAGGCATGAGGCTGCAGACCGAAACGCGTTCATAACTAAAGAGAACGGGACCACTGGGGATGAAGTGCTAGATCTAGTAAACCAGAAAGACCAAAAACAAACGTATTTTTAACACACCAGATACCCAAAGAGTTGATTCTAACACCGTGTATCATCGTACAGATCATTCATTGCGATCTTAGTCTGAAGTGTCTTGTTTGTTTACCAATGTGATTGTTGCCTATTGCTAGTTTTGCTTACATTTACATTTTACAAGGTAGTGTAGTAACACAGTTAAGGTGCGGTAAAATGTTCAGTAACCACTGTATTGCCAACTGTCCAGAGAGTGTGCTAGTAAAAGAAGTTTGAAAATCGGTTAATATTTCATAAAGATATAGAAAAAAATGTGTGACGCTTTTTTGAGACACGGTGTAGTTATGCCATACTGCACATTTGTTAGTCTGCCTGTTTTTTTGTTTGTCTATTGCTTAGGGTACGAATGATGGAGTGGTTAGGTTTTGGCGGCTTTCCGGTTTCTTTTGTGGATTTCAGATAATTACCTTGCAGCATTGGGAGATATCAGCTGTCTGGCGGGGAACTGAAATCAATGATCACTTACACGGCATAGATTTATCATGACCAATGCTGTCGAGGCGTTAACACATGCGTTATTTTTTAACGCGTGCGTTAACGCGTTATAACGCATCATTACATTGCTGCCATTGTAGGTGGACTACATCAAGAGGGTGACTGGAATGATGACCGACGAACTCGTAACTGTGTCGCAGGCAGTAAGTAGTAAGTAACAGCATGTAACAGCATGATAAATGTTATTTATCAGAGGCCATACATTATTTTACTAGACAAAAAGTAAATATTACGCTCATATAATAAACTGGGACGTCCGTTTAATCAAGCTAAGGCATAATAATTCTTTTAACATTGGAAACTGCCAGCTGATTTTGGTCTTGACTTTAGACTTGACTTTAAGCTTAGGCCAAAGTCAAGTCAAGACTTTAGTCTTAGACGAAAGTCTTAGCGAAACTTGACCTCACCCATTGTGCGTGTGAGGAAGACGGACATTTTCCTCCCCGGACACTTCCCCCCGGACGTTTCCCCTGTTTTTTGCATACCCGGACATTTTCCCCCTTATGTATGACGAGCGCGTGCGTGGCCTTCTTCTCCGAGTCTGACGTCGTCGACGGCATGCAGCTAGGTGCTGCACGGAAAGGGGGAAACGTCCGGGGGGAAAGTGTCCGGGGGGCATGTTCTACACTCCGATGTGATACATATGCAGGTATCCAGGGTCACGCACTGTACATGGATGCATGCGGTGACACGGAGGCGAACTACACGGTGTTGGCTCTGTACACGAACCACGGCGTCAACCGAACCGACATCGAGCGTCGTCGTACTATGCGTCCCGTCGGACACTTCCACACCGCAGAACTCGCCTCACCGGTCGGTGCCAGTGCGATAAAACTTACACGAACATATAACATCCAACAAGAAGCCTAGCGGTCGCTAGGATAACCGACCGTACTCGTTGTCAGTGATTTTCAAAGTCATTCAAGGCTGATGATTTTTATCTGATCTAAAAGAGCGTATGCGACTTTCTATTATTGATCAATAGCAACCTAATCTCTATCTCGCACCGTTTAGCCACAATACAACCGTACCATAAGCTCGACCTTCACGTAGGTACGGTCGGCTAAAAACCAGAAGCGGATTAAAGCATGTTTAGCGTGTTCTGCCGTACAGGTCCCCACGAAAAAAGGGCCAAACAGACCAGAGATTATTCAGAACAGCAGCGCAACATTTTGTGGCCTGCATTGGCCCTTTGTCTGTGGTGGAGCAAATTCTGAAAGTTCGGTTAGTGCAATATGGCATTTTCTAGCCTATAGCGGTAACACTGCGAATTCGCAATTCAGAAAGCCGTATTTCAAATTAGATGTTAACACAGCAAAACTTCGCGCAGTTGTAACTTGTAACGCGAACTTCGTGGTAAGTTTTCGTACGCAAGGGCCCTACATTTTACCGAACAATGGGTCGGTAAAATGTAGGG
>Ga0209671_1004787_pt1 | contig 13521 bp, 3 predicted proteins | sample WorMetHERISLAND2_2_FD_187401 | JGI IMG/M metagenome (GOLD analysis project Ga0209671, IMG submission 187401) | Marine gutless worms symbiont microbial communities from Max Planck institute for Marine Microbiology, Germany - Olavius geniculatus... | ecosystem: Host-associated > Annelida >... | reverse complement strand
GTGCTTGTTATGATAAGCAGCATGTATGTACCTATCTGCAACCGTTTTCACATTATTCGAGCCAATAACGGCAAAATGAGGTCTTTTTAGGGGGTACCCCTCTTTGACGCCCTCGTTCGAGAGGAACCCCTGCACCCAGTGGCACGAAATTTTGTCACGATAAACTAGAGACCTTGGGGCAGTCCACGGTGAAGATTTCGTGATCCTAGCTTGCACCGTTTTGATACAGATCACGAGTGTGACAGACGGAGAGACGGAGAGACAGACTGACAGACGGGCGGACAGACAGACGCCCAGACGATGGCAAAGACGCGCGAAGCATTCTGCTTTCGCGCGTAATGAACAGATAGTAGACGAAATAGTACTCTGTATAAGGCGCCTACAAGTAGGCTAAGAAGTTCGGCATAGTAATGTTCTACGTCAAATTTGGACGTTTTGATTTATTTATATACCTCTAATTTCACTAGAGGTAAAATTTTGCGTTTCTTCCACTAACTATGTTTTCCTCGCCTGAGCTATAGAAGTCACAAAGATTATTGTGCAGAGACTATTGCCCGCTTCGTGCAAATTGTAGTTATATGGGAAATAGACGGTTAGGCAACTGAAAATGCTACGCGACTCGACGTATAACCCAGTAATGGCAACTCAACGGTAGGAGTGGGCGTAAATCGTTCTGAAAATCGGCAGGTCGCAAGTTCAACTCTCGGCATAACGCTGCTACTATACATAACAATCTTCCGTGAAGCCAGAGTAGTTTCTGTAATCAAACTACAGTTATTATAACGATATAAACTTGTTATCGGAAGTTAACTGCAAATAGTGGGAGGTAGAGGTAGAAGTGTGCGGTCTATCGTCCATATATCTCAAACTCCACCAATTATTGTTGGACAGAAAGTCGTCGGTTTACAACAATCTCTTGTAGGCTTTGGACTTTTGTCGACTTCTGTTGTACAAAGCTCGAACTCCACCGTTTTTGATTTATTGTGGATTTTCCGAGCAGGTTATTGTAGAACAAATTTACAAAAAAAAATTAAAGTGGAGTTGCGGCTTACAACCTACAATGTTTTTATGCGCGAAAGCAGCTACTGCTTTCAGCGCGTCTGAGCGATCACAATTCTGTCCGTCCGTCCGTTCGTCTGTCTGTCCATCCGTCACACGGATGGATCGGTCAAAAACGGTGCAAAATAGGATCACCAAATCTTCACCGTCAGCTGCCTGGAAGACGCTAGTTTCAGGAACCGTGAAGATTTTCCATAAATTCGAAGGGGGTCACCTCGAACGAAGGCGCTAAATGAGATGAGGTGGGCAAAATTTGCGATTTTTGGCCAATAAGTCGCTGTATCTCAGTAATAGTGCGAGATAGGGCCTAGGTTACTATTAATCACTAACAGGAATTCGTACACTGGCTTTCGATTGGCGCCGAATTCAATGACCTTAAATGACTTTGAACGCCAAAATAGGGTTTTATGGATTTTTTGGCGATTTTGGGCTGCGACACAAGTCTATATCATTCACAAGGTGACGCCACAGAACTATCGTTATGCGATCCAGATAGAGAATTTGGTATTTGTACATTAACTTAGCGTGAACACCCCAATTTTCAGCTAAACTACTGAACCGGAACTGCTATAGGCTTTCGCGCGTCTCGTGAGCATTAGCTCAAATTCCTTGTACATTATACCATTGACAGGAAACGCGAAAACAAGCTTTCAGTCGGCCGGAGCAACAGCACGTGTCAGAACGATGCTGACCGAGATTGATTTTGCTTCATATGTCTTTCTTATATACACAAAATGGTCCCCTGCCGAAACGCAGCGTGATCAATCTTTGTTTTTTACGTGTCCGCCTCTCCGAGTCGCGACGCGGTTGTGTGCTGCGATTTCCAGTAGAACCAACAAGTAATTTGAGAAAAGCTCATGAGACGCGCGACAGCTTATAGCAATTTCTGTTCGCAGGTTGTCCTGGTCTATCTCCATTCATTTCGTTTCAATTCACTGTTGAAGTGTGTGCTGCAGCCGAAAATTGCTGAAAAATTACTAAAACCCCTCATTTTGCGGATTCAAGGTCGTTCAACGTCATTAATGTTAAACCATTAGAAGCATGTCAGCAGTTATTGTTACGGTAAACAACAAGTCTATGGCTATCTGCAAGCGCTAGAGGAACCAACAGCGGTAAAATAGCGAACTTTTTGGGGGTTACCCCTTTTTGACGCCCCCGTACGGAGGCCTTCTTGAACCTGGGGGTCGGGACTTAAACTGCTAAAATCTACGTTTAGTGCTAAAAGTTCCAAATGCAAGTTTTCTTGGTCTATCTCAAGCCATTTCGGCGCAATTTATTTTTGAAATGTGTGTTGCAGCGCCATAATCGCGAAAAAAAATCACTAATAACCCTATTTTAGGGGTTCAAGGTCGTTTAAAGTCGTTGATCTTGATCGTCGGTTCGTCGATCGGTGCTGCTGGGTGACGCCCAGAAGTGACGCCTGAAATATTCTGCTTGACGTTCTTTGCGCGTTTGCATTAACACGTTATCTGTTGTTGCAAATTTGTTAGTATACTTCAGAAAGTACTGTGAAATTAAATTGCAAACGATTATAGGTATATAGAAAGACGAATGGAACAAATTTGTAGCTGTCTATGCAGTCTACATGTTTTAAACACAAGTATACCATCATAGCTGGTTGGGACTTTATGGGACATGTGCCCCAGTGCCCCTGTGAAATAAATATACAAGGCTAATAATAATAACAATAAAATTAACAATAATACGGGTAGCAAATGAAACTAACTTTTTTCCACAAAGATATTACTTTTTAAATGTGATGGAATGCGTTTCCTCTTTGGCAAAAGTGAGAGACGGCGTTTCCTCGTCCCACCTAGCTGCATTTCTGACGCCCATTCACAACGTCTGTCTCTCCGTATGTCTCTTGTGTATGTCTCGGCGTCTGTCTGTTCGTGTGCGTCGAGTGATGTTCGTGCTGTAGTTGAGACGTTAGCACTTTGACTCGTGACACGACCGCGCCCTGAAGCCGTTTTCTCCCGTCGCGTATTGATCACATGTCATCATCGACTCGATTTTCTCTGTTCTTGATGACGTCATTTCCGGCCACTCAGCCACAAACTCGCGTCGTCCGCTTGCCATGTCGCTGTCTTGTTGTTCACTCACCTGCGCTGGTGTCTCTGACCTGGAAAAAGCGCTTAAATCCGCAAAATAGCGTGCTAAAATAGTTATCGGGCAAACAACAGTGCAACAGCATCAGAGTTAGTCCAAGCAACAAAAAACTGTTCTTGGACATTGGCCATCAATAAAAAAATAATAGATCTACAGACTATATATGTAGGCCTAGTATTGTTTGTGTAGGCCTACTATGTTTCAATTTCTAATAGCGCAGAGAGTCAGCAAACAAAATATTTGGGCTTAAACTGAAATATTCAACGTAATAATATTATCTATATTATATATTAAGCTATATTATATAGCTTGTCATTTTACGTGTATTTTACTAAAGGTGTTGAAACATATTTCTTCATTAGAAAAAGTGGGGAGGAACAACGTGGCGTCTGTCCTTGACCTCAATCCGATATATAATATACACCCGTAATACGAAATAGAGCAGACTTAAAATGGCCCACTGAGTGACGTAGATTTTTCGATGCTAAATATAGGCCAACAGATATATAAAGCCAAGGCCTATGACTGGCAGCACTGTTCACCGATGCATTCTATCATTAGTCTAAAACATTTTGTCTGTCCGACTCCGACTACTCCTGGTCGTCGTACGTAGCCTACGTGCACGGACTAGGCACCTGTGTCTAATCGTTATTTACACGTACATGTTGTTAAATAAAGCACCTGCTGTGACGTCACAGCTATGGTCACGTGACGCGGTCGATATCCGGCACGCACACACACACACACATCGGCTGATGGTGCGTCTAATGCATCAAGTCAAATGGTCGTTGCTATCGATGCTATCACGATGCTAGATGCACGAAGTCGCTTGCAGTCCGCAGCACATTATGTCCCTCTGTGTGCACTGAGTGTTGTAAGCATTTTACTGCACAGATGAAAAACTGGATTCACAATGACGATAGAGTTACGTCTAGTCTCATTATAATATGCCTCATATGTGACATTGTCGACGGACAAGATCGGGGAGTTCATTCAACCCCAGCCTTTCTGTCAATTACCTTCTCGATTATCACTTACCAGGGATCAGCGCCAAATTCCAGCTGAGAGTTTAGACCCGGTCACGAGTAAAATTCAGGTGGTACAAAATATTTCGCAGTAGCTTAGGCCTGTGTATGCTATAACATGTCTTCTCCATTCCAGAAGCCGCGTAACGGGTGAGCAAAAGATATTTTTGCACAGTTAACTGAGTACAGCAATTTGAACTTTGATATCTACTGAAAAGTGAAAAATTATGGTAATATGAAAGTATCCACTGTATTCTCTGTTATAATAAACCCACATAATAACTTGATGATGTGACGTCTTGTTTAGGCAAGCTTCCTTAAATATAGGCCTGCATGCCGCTGCACTTTTTGCACGAATCCACAGTCCACAAGTATCATGGACCTCTTAAATAAGGACTGAGGGCGGCCATGCTCGGGCCCGCAAACTTGGGTACATCGGTATTTTTAAAAGTTTTTTTACGCGAGACAGCATGTAATGCTTCACGCGTCTTAGCCATATTCTAGGCGTCTGTCTGTCCGTCCGTCCGTCACACCCTGGCACTGTATCAGAACGGCGACACTTAGAATCACGAAATCTTCACTGCGGGCTGCCTTAAGAAATCTAGTTTTTTTGCGACATAATTTCGTACTCCAGGGTAAGGGGGTTCCACTCGAACGAGAGCGTCAAAGAGGGGTACCCTTTAAAACACGTTATTTTGCCGCTATTGGCTTGTTTAGTGTGAAAACAGTTGCAAATAGGTACAGACACGCTGCCTCTCATAACAGGCGCTGGTGACGGGCTTTTTAAATTTATCAACATCGATGACCTTGAACGACCTTGAACCCCAATAAAGGGGTTTTTGGCGATTTTTTTTTTGCGATTTCGGCTTGCGACACACATTTTAAGAGTGAATTGCATCGAAATGGCTGTAGATAGACCAAGACAACCTGCATATGGAATTTTCAGCATTAAACGCAAATTTCAGCAGTCCAAGTCGCGACCCCTTATAGGCCTGTGCAGGTGGTCGTCAAAGGCGGCTACGGGCTGCTGCCCTAAAAGCGGTTATGGCTCGTTTAGCGTGAAACTGGTTGCAGATAGACACAGACATACTGCTTGTCATAACAAGTACAGTGACGAGCATTTTAATGGTGTCAACACGATAACCTTGAATGACTTTGAACCGCAAAAATAGAAGGTTTTTAGTGTTTTTTGCAATTTTCGGTTGTGGTGCACATTTCAAAAGTGAATTGCGCCGACATGGCTAGAGATAGTCTTGGACAACCTGCGAACAGGAACTGCAAAGGCTGTCGCGCGTCTCACGAGTTTTGCTTTAATTACTTGTTTACTATAACTTTTCAAACGTGGTGCGTTCGCTGCAAAATTGTGTACACATAGTTTTACAGACTACGCGAACAAACGCTGCAGATTTGGTTACCGTATGATTTCTACTTTCTTGTGTGTGCATATATTATGACTAAACCATACGCCGGTACGTCAGTACGCCGGTGCAAACGGACCACGCTTGACAAAGTTACAGTAAAAAAACTATAAATACCGATGGACCCAAGTTCGCGGACCCAAGAACGCCGTCGTCAGTCCGTATTTTAAAAAAACTATGACACGTACAGTGTTAAGAGAATTCGAGAAACGGTTTGATCGAAAGGGCATTTTTAGGTTTAACGCTAATTTTAAAACTGTTTATATATTTTTATATACTGTATATGACAATACGAGCTACAGTTTCCGCATTGTGCATTGCAATGATTTAGTGTTTTTGTGTAGATTTAGGTTGTGTTTTGTTGCAATGCAGGGATCGCTGCAAACAGAAGCACGTCGAGGCGGGCACGACGCTGACGCCGACATGACGTTCTCAGGAGATGATGGCGGAAGCGCATCTGGACTGTCAGAGTTAGCTGCCGTCGACTGCGCTTACAGCGACTCCTCGCTGTGCATCCGCAACTCAGTAGACATCGACCACGACCGACGGTCTGTTGGCTCGAGACGCTGCAAGTTATGAGCGACTTTTATTGTCAGTCAGCGTGTCTGTGGCCGTCTGTGCGTCTGTCGCTAGCAGTCTTGTCTGTCTGTTTGTCTGTTGTTCACGCAGCATGTAATGTAGTCGGCCCGTTATTTTAAAAGTCCGCCATTTTGAGAGTTAGGACCCGGTCACAAGTAAAATTTAGATGTTACCAAATATTTCTGGGGTTTGAATTAGGCTCAGGGTTAATGTACTACGGTGGGCCTATGTGTACTATAGAAGCTTTGGATTAGCGAACCTGAATGGTATTTAGTAGATAACTACTGTGTCAGGCCTCGTGGCTAATTTGACGTTTAGCGGCAAGGCAGTTTATTGTTGAAAGCTGAACAATTGAGTGAGATATCTGCACAGAATTTTAAAAAAATTGTGAATCGGTGTTGAATGAGCTTTTAAGCTATAAAAATAAAGACACTTTAGGCAAAAATAAATATCTAAGCTGCAGTTAGGAATAGTTGTGAGCGAACTGTTGTTTGGTAACAGAAACTAATTCACACATTGTGCGATGTTACGACAGGAAATCGCCAGCACTCATGACTTCATCGACCGGCGTCGAGTTTGCTTCCGGCGACGGCGTGACGTCGTCCGGCTATACATCCGGAAAGGAGGGAGACGTAGATGACGTTATATTCGTCGAAGGACCGCGTAATGAGGAGAGAGACCAGCACGTGATGAGGCCGCACACCCTTGCTTCCGACACAGCGTCCACACCCGCCTGGCGCCAGTTTCACGCGGTTGAAACTACGATCACCGACCAGCTGCGGACCCAGCCCAGAACATCAGCGGAACACGTCGGACTCAAGGATGGAACGTCTTCGCAGCCGATGTCGACGAGGACCGTGTCGTCAGACAGCCAGCCAGCCGAGGTGAAGACCGCTGACACGAGGTCGACGCCGCGCTACGTGGCTCTGGCCGTCAACGTCGCTCTACTCGCCGGTATCGTTTTCGTCGTTGTGCTCTTCCTCGCCGTTTTGGTCAGCTTCCTCGTGCATCGACGTCGCCTGCGTCGTCGCCAGCATAACGTCACTTCCGGTCCGTCGTCCCACGTGACCGCGCCCGTCTCGCGCGTCAAACCGGCACACGACGATTTCTACAACCACGCGGCGCCAATCAGCGTCCAGCCGCTTGCGCCATTGTACGCTAGCAAACCGAGACTGTTTGTCAGCGTGTCCACAGTCGGCGATGCCAAGGAGTGGTTTGTGTAGCATTTAAAAGACTTAGGCCCAAACTACTCCATTGACTTCGATTTTTTCTGCGGATATCTAGTGCAACATGCTGTACAACAATCACGTACAACAAATCCACAACAAGTTGCACAGCAAGTCTATATCAAATCGAAGTAGTGAAATTTGAACCTTAGCCTTGAACTATACGTAGACCTACAGCGAGTAAAAATGGTACCGTTCGCCTCTGTGGAGCGTATTTCTAAGCGGTGTGCTTATCCCCCTGTCGAGGCTTTTGAGTCCGTAAGTGGATGAACCACAAAGTCTGTGACGCATGCCCGTGTGACGCCAGACCTACAGTTACTTTCCCAGCCACAGACAGAGCGTCACCTCCCCTAGTCGTTCACATAATTGACCGCCGATTCACCGTAGTACCATAGGTTCACTGTACATCACTGAATGACGTTATGATCTACTGCGAACCGACTTTTCAGATATCGCGTGGCTGTGATCGTTTCAGAGCGGGTCTAATTGCACAGCAGCTTACAGCATCTTGAATGTACGGCCATACAGATGGCGCATAAAAAGTGGACTTCAACGTACATGCTCTACGTAGGTCGAGCAATCGGACAGTTTTGCAAACGATTAGCGTTGAAGCGTAATTACATAATCTCCTTGATTACTTGAACACTGTATTCAACCTGACTACCCTTAACTGCAGTGGTCGAAACTATGGTTTCCAAAACAGTCTAATTTTGTGATCTAGGGCCTACGTAAAGCGAAAGTGTCACAATGTATTTCCACCTTTCATGCGCTACCCTGTACGACAGTATTTCAGCTCTGTTATGTACTAGGCCTACTTGTTTTTTATTGAATCGGAAGTTGAACAGTTGCTTTCTAATTGTGTAGGGTCAGCATATAGGCTCAGATTAGCTATGTCGGTGGTAGCAACAGAAAGAATTTAGCATGAAAATTGCTAGATCGTCGTTTATATTTTGTTGTGTAATACGCAATATAACCGTCAGTGTAGCTATAGCCTGTTAATTTGCATCGTAGGTAATTCAGCTGATATGGTTTTGATGTCTTTCTAAACCGTAGCCGAAGTAAAGATAAAAAATAGTTGAAATACGTCACTGTAACATCAGTCATGTGACATGTATTTTTTGTGACCTATATTCATCACTTCAAGTGAAAGTTGTATTTAGCCTAAGCTAATACGGCGAAAATCATCATTTTTGTTTCCTAATATATATAACTTCGACTAGTATTGTGTAGTATCATGTGTGTTGATACAGGTAGGGCCTACGTAAAAACTGCACATTTTCCGCCAAAGAAAATAATAATTCTCGCGTAGACAACAAAACACGAACAGCATGACTTGACGCTGTCTTTACAAAACTTATTCAAGTAAGTTTAGTCTAGCCTACCGGTAAGCCTACGAAACGACAAAACTTAAAGCAGACTAAAACTAGATAGCTTTTTGGCGCACTACAGCTCAGATATGCTGTATGGCGTTTTTTGGCATCGTTGTTGTCTGTCTGTCTTTCTGTCGTCTGTGGCGGATGTATTGTGGCTAACCGTTAGAACTTATGGAAAAACTTTTTACGCGAATCTGGCGAATCGAATTTTACGCTCTGTGTCATAAATATAGGAATGCAAAATGCCAGCATCTAGTGCAAAGAAAACATTTTCAAAATTGGGGTTGAACAAAGGGGTAGGAAAAATGTGCGGCTCATTTACTTTCACATTCCAGATGATGTAGACCTATTGATTTATCTTTACTTGATGACCGGATACTAAATCAAGACAGAAACCACGCGTATATCCAAATACAGGTAAATGCATCGCCTGAAGTCTGAAAATCTACATTCGGACAAAAATTCCCCGTTTATCGAAAAAGCCCTCGGCTCAAATCCGACGGTTTCGATCTGCGAAGAGCGAACCTATACGCGATGCAGCAGGTTGTCGCCAGTCGCCACCACGCTCAATTAGGCCTATTGCACATGCGCCCATTACACCCCGAAGCAGCCATAAGCCGCCGTAGAAATAGGTCTAGTAAGCAGCGCCGGCTTGAGCCATATTCCTGTTAAGCCGTAGCCAGCCGTAGAAAGTGTGGCTTACGGCGGCTACACTACAATATTCGTTTATTACAGCACTGTCAAAACGCAGAGCATACGAAATAAAATTATATTACTCCTTAAAATGGATAAAATGTTCAGCTGTGTACAAGTGCAGTAACATAAAAAAAATATAAAAACCAATTTTAGTAGAGATCAGCATTATTCGCTTTTCATTCATGTGACAGAATTTTTGTCTCCTTCTTTCGCCATCCATTTTCTTCCGCAAAATTCAGCTAAAAAGTCTGAGGAGTTTTTAAAGCTCTCTTAGTAAGAATAGAGTCGGAACTTTTGCCTTAAACGCAAAATCGCAAATGCATTTTAACCTCTATTCAGCTCTCATAACGCATTTTGTGACAACATTTTCAGTAGTTTATGTGCAATGAAAATGCAGTTGTATTTTGTTAATGGTTAAGCGAAACAATTCCACAGATTGGGGGAGGCGATAGAGTTTAATGTGTTAGCCTCTCACCTTTAAATTAAAATACGGGCCTACGATACAGTCAAAATGTACGCTGAGTCTTTTGGCCAACGCAGCGGCGACGTCGGTTAAAACAGTAGGCCCCCTACTGTTAAGGCAGAAAGTTACAATTTTCCTATAAACGACTGCAAATTTCAGATAGCCTATAGCCTAGAGAAGATTATGGTTGCTCAAAATGTTAATTTCTGTTAGTAAATTTTTCTAAATGGGTGATTTTATCCTCAGTATTTGTATTTTCATAAAACAATATACACAGAAGAAAAAAAATTCTGACAGGTTAAAATGTAAATGCATTTAAGCCGGTTTAAGCCGCGGCTGGCCAGCTTTAAAAAGCTACAAGCCAGCAGTAAAATTTCTACACCACGGCTCCGAGGTTTAGTTCCCATGATGTCAACAACTTACGGTTCGGGCCACAAAGGCAATGATAATAATTATGATAATATTATTAGCCTATAATAGCCTACGTTTTGCACTAGAAAATTGTCAGGCAAACCGCATGTTTACTTTAGCATTAGCAAGTAATCCAAATAAGCCTAAACTATAAAAACTGAAGTTGTTTTAAGCGAAACTACACGGATCTAAGCCGATGTCCAAAATCACTGACTGCGACGAAAATTGTTAAAGAAAATTGATCCATCCTACTCATACAGGTCAGCTTGTCTGTGACCGAATTTCATTTCTGGGCATTATAAAATTAAACGGCTAATGTCTGTCTACTACGCTGCATGCCAGTAGGCTTGCATTTAGGTCACTGAGCAACTTTTTCGCGGGTTTGCCTTTCGAGTTAAGGAAGTAGACTTATAGTCACTGTAGGCTATGAGCCTATAGGTAGAGTTAGAGCTGGCAGCAGACCATATGGTATAGAACTTAATAGAAGTTATGAGGAAATATTTATTGTAGGCCTTTGGCATATATACTGCAGGTCTACCACTGCGCAGCAAGTAGGTCTACATTAAAGTATGGGTACACAAACGGTTTCGTCCCCACGTACACTCAAATAATAGGCTTCAATGCTGCTCTGTCGATATAGTGCTAAACTAAAAAGTAAGTCTTTTCTCTAAAAGATCATTTATCTTGTGTGCACGGTTTAGTCTATCCAATAATTGAATTCCTGTTTACTCGGCTGTATTTGTAGTGCCACCTAATATGAAATGTTTAGGTTTATAAGCTTATTTTGCGGCGGTCCTAATAAACCGCATTACGGGTCTCGTCTTGCCCTGTAGGCCACAGCTAGATTTTTATAACTGGAAAACAAAAAGCGTATGAAAAAAAACAAAAAAGTAATGTAGGCGTTTCATTCCAATATGTCAGAAATCGGGGTTAGAAGTACCGGTAGTGGTCATTGTTGTGCAGTGCAGTGGGTGAGTGAGCATAGCTACATGTAAGCGGACGGCCGCCTATCACGTGAACACTGAGCCAACGTCTTCGTGTGTTCCGTTTTTATTTCTGCCAAGTAAACGGAGTGAATGGCGGAGATAAGGTTACCGTTGTGTACGCGTGTGCATGTCTATCTTAGTCTGTTTGTGCGGACCGCGGAAAGTTAAGCAGACTGGGCGTTAAATGCTGCAGCTCCAAAACGGTTGAAACTTTACAAATTTGGGGTGCATGTTCAAACGGACAGTCTAGGCATTATCTTTGATTCTTAGCAGACTTTACTCAAGTAACGTTCGAGCTTATGGTACGGTTGTCGTCTGTCCGTCGTCGTCTGTCACCGATATATTGTGGCAAAACGGTGCGACATAAGGCCTAGGTTGTTATTAATTACTAATAAAAAGTTGCATATTGGTTTTCAAATAACATGAAAATCGTTGACCTTGAATGACCTTGAAGGGTCATAACGCACTATCGTATGCCAATCGTGCGGTATTGTGGCTAAACGGTAAGTTGTAGGGGGTTAGCAATAGTACTATCGGATAGGGCGCTGGCGACTTCCTATAGGCGGCCAATAGTAACCACGTCTCCATCCGCAGCGGTTTGGCCGCAATTTGCAACAGAAAGTTTTAAGATATAAGTGGTCGTATCTCGGAAATGGTGAGAGATGGGGCCAGGGTTACTATTAATCACTAATAGAAAATGGCACACACTCTTTCAGATTACATGAAAATCATTGACCTTGGATGGCCTTGAAGATCACTGACAACCAGAACTCTCGGCTATCCCAGCGGCAGCTGGGATTCTTGTTTTTTTCAATTTCGGGCTATTATTAACTAACAATTAGAAAATGCGTTTTAATTAGCCCACTATTTTGTGGAAATCCATATGGCGAAAAAGTGCACTTTTACGTCTGCTTATAAGAGGCCTATCTAAATGTTTTTAGTTTGACTGCCCGAACATGCTTGAAGTGTGGGGCCCGGGTCCGTTTTACAACAAAACCACACAAAACCTTGCACGCGTACGGTACAACCATATTCACATGGCGTTATTTCCGTAACATCAAAGCAGCAGCTATGTAGACTTATCTTATAAAAATGGTCCAGGCCTATAGGTCTATATAAAGAAATTCGGTGGATCTGCAGCGTGTAGACTGTAGGCCAGGGGTCTCAAACTCGCGACCCGCGGGCCGCATGCGGCCCGCGAAGGCGTGATTTGCGGCCCGCGACACATTATCTAAAATTCCAAAAATTTGTGATAAAATAAGTCGTTTTAAGCATTTTACAGCATTTTTGTTTTAGTAACTCGGCTAAATTGCTATTTTTCTCACTTGCATTCAGTTTGGCGGAGCCGCATGCTGGTGCTGACAGTGACCAACGTTGGCGCCAGACAGTCGGTCTCCGTCCTTCCTTCCCGACCTGTCTGTGTCTGTCTCTGTCTGTCATTAAGCGGCCACCCCGTTTGGTATTGACGCAGAAAGCGTTTCCGAAGAAGTCCAGATGGAACTATTAAATTTGCAGTGTGACACTGTTCTTAAGCAGAAGTAGTGAAGTACATGGATGTTGGTGTTCCTGAGTTTTATACGTTCCTTTTCAGAGAGAAGTATCCGAATTTAGTCTCCACAGCAGCCGAAATAATGGCAATGTTTGGCAGTACGTACGTTTGTGAACAGTTCTTCTCATCAATGAAGATCAACAAATCCGCCTTGCGATCAAGACTCACTGATGAACATCTGCATGCAACATTGCGATTGGCTACCACCCGTGATTTCAAGCCTGATGTCGACTTTTTGGTTGCTGCCAAATCAGCAGGCAGAGTTCGTTGGAGACTGAGCAAAACTGAACTTCTGAACTATAACTGTGAAAGTAACTATATTATACTTTGTAATTTGTATTATTTACTGCTTTTATTGCATTTTGTCGTCTCTAAAAGCACTGCGGCCCGCCGACTGAGTGATATCTTGCAGTGTGGCCCGCACCCCCAAATGAGTTTGAGACCCCTGCTGTAGGCTATTACGCGTTTGTCGCTGAACATCGTTACGTGTTCTTGTCCCCTGCATGTATAGTCGCTGATTACATTATGACATTGTGATCTCTGATTAACGCTTCGTCGTCGAATTTCTTAATCTCTGGTAGGCTTCGATTACGAGCAGTTAACATATTAAGTGATTGACATTTTTTA
>Ga0209671_1004786_pt1 | contig 13521 bp, 11 predicted proteins | sample WorMetHERISLAND2_2_FD_187401 | JGI IMG/M metagenome (GOLD analysis project Ga0209671, IMG submission 187401) | Marine gutless worms symbiont microbial communities from Max Planck institute for Marine Microbiology, Germany - Olavius geniculatus... | ecosystem: Host-associated > Annelida >... | reverse complement strand
AGGTTGAAGACACACATTTTCCGTCAGACATTTAACCTCAGCGACTAGTTCTGTCCGCCAGCGCCACTGAAGTCTTTTTAGCACATACTGGCGCTTTACAAGTCAGATTATTATTATTATTATTATGATGGGACGAGTCACGTGGTGTGTGTGAGTCACGTGCTATGAGAGCGTTTAGTTGAGTTGAGTGTGCACTGCGCATTCCATTCCCGGCAGCCAGCCGTCTACAGTACAGTAGACTGTAGCATCATCATCATCAGCAGCAGCAGCAACAGCTTACCGGATGAATGAGCAGCAGTGCTGGCGATTGTGGGACGATTCGTGCGTTGGCTGTATTAAAATGTTTAAGTATCATGGGAAATCCACCTGTCATATACGATCATACGTGCCACCCGACACAGGTGAACGTGACCCCGCCTTAAGCCCAGCCAGGCAGGGCGGTACGTGATTTACTTACCCCTGAGGGATGGAAGGCTGAGTTGACCTTGGTGGTTCGTAGGACGATTCGTGCACTGCATGGGTGTGGGTGCGGGGAGGACAGGAGAGTTGCCACAAGTGCTGTTTCATTGGTTAATTTTTGCAGCCAACAGACGACTAGAACTAAACTCACTGCGGGCTTGCGGACAGACAGCGTTAGAACTCGCTCGCGACGTATATGACGTGAACCAAGTCATATACAGTATATTTTCTGCTTAGGCTTGTTTCGCACAATGCGGCATTAGATGAGAACAGTGCACGAGACTACAGCATCAAATGCGGTGCACTGATCGTCGCAATACCGTGCTTGCGTTGCGTTGCTTGTTTCCGTGATCTCATCGCCGTTCGTGCGTTGACGCACGTGCTGGTAGATACGGCGTCACTCCTAGCGCAACTGCTCGGTAAGCGCTTAAAGGGTAGGAGACCTGTCGCAGAGCTACGGAGCGTCACCTGCCGTATGTGATCACACAGCGTTACTTGCCACCCGACACAGGTGAACGCGCCCGTCTTAATCCTGGCCGGACAGATCGGTATACTTAATGTACCTATTCAGCAAGGATAAAAGGCTGAGTTGACCCACTGGTGTAGCCATAGGGGGGAGGGGGAGGGTACTGGGCGCACGTGCCCTTTCCCTCTTTTCTCAGAAGCCTACTGAGTTACTCAAAATAATGTTAAAAATTGCGTGAAAACACTTCATTATATGACGAAAAAATCCCAAAATTTTCTGGTTCCCCAGACACTTCCCCTGGTGGGAGGGAGACTCCTCCCCACACCTCACCCCTTAAGTAAGTGCCCCCTACATCCAGATTTTGGCTACGCCACTGAGTTGATCTCGTTGGTTGGTTATATGATTAGCTACTAGATTCACGCATCTAAGTGTAGTAACCACCTGATAGTGACTTGACTGATCGGGAATCAAACTCGAGATTTTTTGACCGGGGTTCTCGACGACTGTCTTCGATTTTGAGGAGAACTCGAGGACCAACAAAATTGTGGCCTTGGCCTTGGCCTCAGAGACCACTGGCCATGACCTTGGGCTTGAAATGCTAGCGTCAAACCATTCCGTTTTTTTGATCCTCTCTCCGACGTCTTGGCCGTTACGCAGGCAAGCCACCGTGATGAATGAATATGATACTAGCCTACTAGGCTGTCAGTATCTAAGTCGTTCCAGCCGACAGGTAAGCTAGCAGAACTGGCCCGGTAGAGCGGCGTGGCTTGTCGTGGCTCGGGTCATCAAGGGGCGTTGTAGAGACTAGATGTAGGCTGGCAAGTCTGTTGAACGTGTTGAGTGCTGTGCTGCCTACCTACTGACTGACGGACGGACAGACTGAATGCACAACGCGCCCGTCCAGCCCGGGGGCCGCCTATACCTGCCTGCCCACTGCCCGGCCGGCGCACTTCATAGAACTAACATCTGTGATGCGGTCTCTAGCTCCCATAGTTACCGTGCAGCATCTACATCCTCCATAGCAACGGTGCAGCAGCAGCAGCAGCACTGCCGAGATGCTACGCGGCCGGTGAAACCTCTGGGCTGAATGCATGCTTGGTATTGTCACGGCGGGGTGTCGGATTTATGATCTAGAGGTCCTGGGTTCGACTCCCGTTCGGGTCACTATCAAGTGGTTACTACCTGTGTGTCCCCCAAATGTGGAATCGAAATCGGGCGCAACTTCCCCCCAGTTTTGGGCTCAGGTTCCCCCCAATTTCTGACTCAAGTTTTCCCCTCTATTTTGTTTTTCCCCTCCCTGGAGAAAGTTTTGTTAATTGTGTAGTTTGCCCAGTGAAAATCGGGGGAAGTTTTGATCTGCAACCTTATCAAAACTCCCCCCCCTTATTTTTCACTGGGCGCAGGCTGCGCCCACCAGGTATAGGGATAGAAGCCACTGGTTACTACTTGGATGGGTGACTGACTGACTGTCTACGGACACGTAAACCGACTCGATAACCAGCCACCTAGGTCGACTCAGCCTTTCATTTCACCGGGATAGGTAAATCGAGTATCGGCCTGACTGGCTGGGGTTAAGGCAGAGCGCGTTCACCTGTGTCGGGTGGCAGCTAACATTATGTGATTCCATATGGCAGGTGATGTTCTGTAGCTGTGCGTTGGATTTCCCATGAAGAGCTTTAACCATTCGACTTTTAACCACTCTCCCCCTAAACTTTTTAGCCTGTCGAAAATGTTTTTATCGTGGGAGGACTTTCGTCGTCCACTATTTTATGCAATGTTTCGGGCTGTTTTCACCTTAGGATGTTCGGTGTTTATATTACGTGAACAGAGCAGCCATTCTAGGCCACAGTCTGTCGCTGCCCCTGGGCATGTATCGGTCTGTGTTTGCTGATTGCATTCACTGTGTACTGTGGTTGTATTTGTATACACCATGCATGGAGTTATAAATAGACTGCAGTCAGCGTGACGTCATCCTGCTTATTTATAACTTCATGGCATATGCTGCTGCTGCTGCTGCTGATGATGATGATGACTGCATGGTTGTTATGTCAATAAATGAGCTGAGATATCACAGACGCATGTCTGCTATATCTCTGCCACATGTCTGGTTGTCTGTGTATTTTACCCGGCCACGCAGTGAAGACTAAAGTTATAGGCATAGCTCTTCACGGGAAACCCGACTCAGAACTACGGAGCGTCACCTGCCACATGGATCGCACAGTGTCACCCAACACAGATGAACGCTCCCCACTTTAACCCTAGCCAGACAGGCCATACTCGATAAATTTACATCATAGATGTAAAAACATTTCTTATGTTTTTTTTCTAAAAAAAGTTTTAAAAACATGTTTTTAAAAAATTTTTTTAATGTTTTTTTATTTTTTATGTTTTTTAAAAATTATTAATGGTTTTTTGTGCTTTTTAATGTAGTGTTTTTTGTTCTTGTTAAAACATAAACGTACAAAATTACAAATATGATTTATTTCTTGTGGGCAAATTGCATTAAGCTATTTTTGATCTCTACATTTAGTACATTTCGGTTTTTCGTCCTTACAAATGGTAGGTTTTGTTTTTAATTATCTGAGTTAGATATTCTTTGCATGTATAATGGCCAAAAAAGTAGCGATTGGAAACATCTGCAGTTTAATGTTTTTATAGTGTTTTTTATAAAAGTTTAAAAACGTTTTTTATGTGTTTTTTTTTATTTGCAAATCAATTTTTTTAACATCTATGATTTACCTTCCCTGAAGGGATGGAAAGCTGAGTTGACCTTGGTGTAGGTTATATACCACCTGTCCGCAGACAGTCACTCATCAAAGTCAGTTAACTGCTTCATAGCGACCCAACCTGGAGTCGAACTTACGACCTCGCCATCATAGATCCAACGTGCCAACAGTTACGCCAGCAATGGCGCGGGTAGTACCAGCTTATGTTGTCATTACCAAAATGGTGTTAACGGTGTACTGCTTCACATTTTGGACCTGAGGGAAGTAGGTGTTCATCTCTCTCTCCCCTTTTTAGTGTCACATTGTGGGCAGACTGGAGATGTGATTGGACCAATAAAAGCGCTGTTAGTGGCTTGTTGGCATAAGGACGTTGGAGTTACCATCAGAAGGTTGTGGGTTCGACTTGCGGTCGGTTTGCTCTCAGGTCTTTACTACTTGGATGGGTGACGGTCAGCGGATATAAGTATGGTATTAACAACACCTAGGTCAACTCAGCCTTCCATCCTTCGGGGGTAAACAGATCGAGTAACCAGCCTGTCTGGTGGGGGTTAAGGCAGGGCACATTCACCTGTGTCGCGTGTGATCTCATATGGGAGGTGATGCTCTGTAGCTTCGAGATGGGTTCCAGTTCAACTTATTATGATTGTAGTTACATGTGTAATGTGTGATGCATTGTGTACACATGTATAGGCTCACTAACTCACTCATATGGCAGGTGATGCTTCGTAGCTCTGAGATGGTTTCCGGTATAATGCTAGTGTCGGTGTCTATAGGCTGTTGATCGAGGCCGGTGCAGACGTGAATGCGTGTGATAATGATGGTTGGACTCCGCTCCATGCAGCCGCTCATTGGGCTCAAGACGAGGCTTGTAAACTACTTGCTCAACACCGAGCCAATGTCTCTGCTACCGACCATGTGGTTTGTACTGTAATAACATTACTTACAGTCAGGGATGTGGTCTCAGTCGAGACCTTTCTGTCTCTGGATGTACTAACGTCTCGTCTCGGACAAAATCGTCAACGTCTTGGTCTCGGCTTGGTCTCAGAGCAATATGTCTTGGTCTCGGCTTAGTAGGTCTCGTCTTGGGTCTCGGGCCATTGCATCTCATCGAGACGTTTTGTGCAGGTGCTTGCCGTGCATACTGTAGCTGCAGTTAGAGCGATACTAACCAGCATGACATTTGTGGCCTAGACATATTCGTTTACAGTGTTTTTACTTTTTTATTTACTTAGTTATCATAAAGCAGAATTATGTCATGTCAGTCTTTTTTTCGTCGTAAAATGACCTAGTCGAAATGAAGATAAAGTGTAAAGTGTATGATGTCAGAATGAATACTATCAGTCAAATGTAGACGACGTATAAGGCTATAATCAGCTGTAGTTTACTAGTTTCAGTTGCTTGCAAATTGCGATAAACATAATGGCTCATGTCTACAGCACTGCAGTTGCAATTCTTTATGGTGCAAGCCGTTAATTATTTAGTGATAATTGTGAAACTAAAGTGCAAAAACCCACAATATCACAAATAGAAAGCACTTACCATGGTGCGAGTTAATTAATCCGTATATTTTTTTCATTGTCAATGTGTTTCACCATACGCCCTACGCCACGGAAAACGTCTCGGCGAGACGTTGAAGCTCCCAAGAGTCTCGGGAGCTTCAAGGTCTGGGCCAGCATCTTGGAAGCTGCAACGTCTCATCTCAGTCTCGGCTCGGACAAAATTTTGAACGTCTCAGTCTCGTCTCGATCTCGGAGACATGGGTCTTGGGTCTCATCTCAGTCTTGGCTCAGAAGGTCTCGTGCAAATCCCTGCTTACAATCATAATATACATGATAATAATAACAACTGTTCGTCACTGTATAGCATTTTAATTGTGTTCTGGTTCACGGTTTTTTTATTTACACTGATAATGATTGGGACCTGTAGCTGTTTCAGTGATTTGCTTTTGACTTGATTTTTTTAGCCTCTCTGGACTTTTACTAAAAATAATCCATGGTTTTATTATTGCTGTTTTTTACTAAAACTGGTTTTACTTTTGTAATTTTATCTTGTGGTGTATGTTGTGTCTTCCACTAGATTAGCCGTAATGACATCTGCTTAGATAGAAGGCTTATATTGTGATATTTTGATGCATTGGTTAAATGGGTCGTAATTGTCGTAAACCATTGGTCGTTGTATAATCTGTATAGGGTCGGACGCCCCTTGACGTGTCGGACCCTGATGTCGAGACATTACTAGAAGAACTGAAGAAACAACAGGAACTAGTAAGTAAAGCCTGCTTCAGTTTTTTGTGCAAACTATCGCTCTCTCGGGGCCACAGGGAATTCACATTTTATTTAAGTGTTTACCATTGCGGTGAAATTCCTAGGAATTTCTACCAGGAGTGTGAAAAAGCCGAATTCCTGGGTTTGCCTGGTCCGGAAATTTCTGTAGAATTTCTGATGGTCTTGCTGCCTCCAACTCTGCTGTTGCTTTTGTTTGTAATTGTACAGGTTGTGATTTAAGCGTGCCCAAATGATTTCAGTAAGTATGTAATTAAGTTGCCTTTAATTAACAAGTAGCAATCACACCCAAGTAGTTCATGGATATAGAACGCTAATACAAATGCACACAGTAATGTAATTGTGCAAAGGGGTAATTTTCACACATATAATAGCTACCTATAATTAAAAGAGCCTGCCTCTGTAATAAAACATTCTGGAGTTTAGCCTTGACATCGGGTTTTTAGTGACTGTTTTTAATTTATTCTATGTTTTTGTCTTGGTGTTTTCATGTCATTCTCAGATTGTAAAGCACTCTGACTCGTGCAAGAAGTGCTTTAGCAAGTATTGGATCTCGACCATGATCTTGATTATATGGTGTAAACTGTCACTGTACTAGCCGTAATTGAATGTGTGCATAGATGAAGCAAGACCTGGAAAGCCGCAGCACCAGCTCGGAATTGATTCGGGAAAGTTCCCCGCGCACACGAAGGTGAGCAGCTGCTTCCAGTAAATGTTGCTAAGTTTATTTATTTTCCAGATTGTTAACTGCAACAATTTGGTGAAATTTTCAGTTGGTAATTATGGTGCTTCTCAAGCTTCTATCAGGAAACTTGTTTACATCTGCTGCTGCTGTTTCTACTACTAAGGGATAGAAGGTTGTCTATAGTTCTTGATACTAACCCATCTCATAGAGCTATGGAGCATCATTTGCCATATGGGATCACACGGTGTTACCTGTCACCGAGCACACATGAACACACCTTGTTCGAATTCCAGCTGGACAATTTACCTATCACAGAGGGATGGAAGGCTGAGTTGTCAGCAGACAGTCACCCATCCAAGTAGTAACCACTTGATAGCACCCCAGCTGGAAGTTGAACCCACAACCTTTGATCTTAAGTTTAACGTCATAACTGTTACACTACCAAGCTACTTGTGGTAGTCTAATACTACTACCACAACTACAGTGTGTTAGTTGTGGCATGTCGAGGACCTCTGTAATACAGCTGAGTGTGGATCAGAAACAAGTGCTACTGCTACAACTACTAATACTACTACTACTACTACTATTGTGTGATGCCGCTACGTGGCAGCGGCGTTTTCCACATGTCCGACGATTTTGTATGAATACTGCGGCCGTACGCAATTCTGCTTGCTGAAAGTATGACTGCGTTCTGGCCTGTGGTTTCTGGAGTACGAAGGTTCATGTTGTTTTCCTGTTTGCCGAGCCCTCGTGGAATATTTCACCTGGAAAACCTGCTTCGTGCTCAAGCCTAGCTAGACTGTTAGCTGCGGCCATGTTCCATGTGTCCTACATGTTCAGCCATGCGTGACCAAGTCTACAGTCGTGGTCAGCTGCTGGGGCTATGGTTGCAAGCCGAGTACAGCTTCACTGATGTCACTCGCCACCATGTGTCGTCTGCGAGGCTTGGGCGTGAGAGGTCCAGGCTCCGCGGCTGTTGCGGAGGTCAACACCAACATGCAGCCGCCGCCCATCGATCAGCTGATCGACAACTTGACATCGTCTTGCCGCTGTTTGCTGGATGACCTGCGACGTTTGCCTGAGATGCCGTTCAGATGTGGATTGTGTGTGGCGCCGCTACTTTGGCAGCCGCGTTTTCCGCGTGTCTTGGACGTTCGACGCCACCAGACATTGTCGCACGTGACACACTGTCATGGTTTCCAGACAGTCAGGTCATGCATAGTTTGTCGTGACTTGCCGTTTTATTTGTGGACCTTGAGGTGTTTTTTACTTAGGCCATGTTAAAAAATCGTAATGTAATGTACTAATTACTAATGTAATGTACTACTACTGCAATGTATACTACTACAGTGTAGTAATTGTGGTGTGGCTAGGACCTCAGTGACGCGGATGAGTGGAGATCAGAGGCAGGTCCTATTGGTACAACGCAATGCCGAGACAGACAGACAGCAGATCCAGTCCGCACTGACCAGCATGTCAGAGATCTCAACTGTTGCAGAACATGAAAACGGTGAAAGCAACAACACTCTGCAGTCCGATGATGTCATTCAGCAAGATTCCCCAGAGAAGCACGTCATTGAACCCGTGGCTCTTGATGCTAAGTCCGAGGCTGCCACAGCTGTTGTTGTAGTTACTGATACTGGTTTGTAATGTTTGTTAATCCCCTTTTTATATCTTGGTATCTGTCATTGTTCATCAGCTTCATTCATTTGCCTTATAGGACATTTAGTCCTGTTAGAAGCTCTTCGTTGAACCCGTGTCTTCTGATGCTAAGTCCAAGGCTGCCGCTCCTGTAGTTACAGATACTGGTGTATAATGCCCATCAGCCCCCTCTATACAGCAGTGTCGTAGGTTAAGAAAGTTTGCGGGCAGCAAGTTACAATTTTTCGACTGACGGCTGCGAACTTTCGACCGAGCACTGGTTATGGGGGCTCAGAATATTAATTTTGCTTTCAGAATTTCGCAAAGTTGGTGATTTGCAGCTTCATATTTTGTGCTTTTTGAAGAAAATTTTTCGACGGGAAGAAACTTTTCCAGACAGGCTACAATTTAGGAAGTGGGACAGTTGCCCCTGCATTTTGCCACAATGCCATCACTTCTGTATCTTAGTATTTGTCAGCGTTAATTTATTTTTTTATAAAGGCAATTTTGTCAGTTATTGCGAATGTTGTTACTACTGCTTGTCTCATTGCGCCCTGATTCTTTCTGAGACTTTGGCGCTTTATTAATCATTTACTTACTTACTTACTTACTTACCTAGAGCCCATGGATGATGTGAGATGTTGCGAAGATGATAACAGATATTGCATATTTGTTTAACGGGCGGATTTTTTGAAATTGCACTCTTTTACGTCTGATTTCCGCAATAGCACTATACGAATGTGTTTCGATTGAGTTGCTGGGAGTTCATGGGCCTGGAAGTGTGTTTGAAAGTGGGGCAGCACACCATGGCGCGTTTGGATGACTAGCCTTTGGTGAGGCTTATGGGGTGAAGCCATTTAAAGTTGAGATGTTAAGTAAGTAAGAATTTCTTTTAGTTATTCACATTTTGCATTCTGCTGCCGTGCTTTTTAAGGGTTAAAGGTTAAAGGTGGTGATGTAGCTCTTAATGGGAAGCCCATCTCAGAGCCACGGAGCATCACCTGCCATATGGGATCACACGGTGTTACCTGCCACCTGAGACAGGTGCTGCTTTTCATTCACGCAAAGCTAAAAACAAATCAGCAGTCAGAATTATTTGCGCATGAATGACTTAGGGAAAATAACATAGTGTGTTTCATCACTTAAAAATTTTAGGGAGCATGTGTGCCCTTTCCTTTTGCTTCATGATCTAAATGCAGCGAATGAACTGCAGATGGACATTTTTTATGATGCTGTAGCTGTATATGCTTTTACGGCTCGTAATGGTGATTTGATGTGTGATTTCAGAAGCAGGCAAAACTCAGAATGGAGAACTATCAAGTTCTGAGCCTTTAGTAAGTGACATTAGTACATTGTTCTAACTGTTCAAGCCTATATCTGAACTGCTTTAGTTTAGCATTTTCCACTTTGTTTTGCACTGGTCGTTTTTATTATTTTGATTTGTAGTATTTCCGTACGTTCCGTATCCTAGCAACCTATTGACATTATTGCACTCTAATCACTTACTGTATACAATAATAATAATAATAGCAATAACAGTTAGTTTTTCAAGTCCTGTGTAATTATTTTGGCCTTTTCCTGGACTGCACTTCATCCAGCCTGCCTCTGGTGGACCTAGCCGTAGTTTGTATTACGTAGGCCACTTAAAAATATCGGATTGAATGATCTAAAAATTTAAAAACTTTTTTTCGTGTCGCCTACAGACTTTAGATTTTGGCGTACAGTTTTTATCGGTTTTATTGTTATGTTTTTAGATCCAGTGTTTTTAGTTGTTAAGACTGTGTAGTTGATTGATTAGCCATTTCTTCCATCTGGTTAGAGTTCTAACATGATGTATGATGTTGATCTAGGTGAATGAAGATGCATCGGTTGCTGCTGCTGCAGTTGTCAGCACTCCCAGCATCAGCATTTTAGCACCTTCGTCTGTTGATGACGTCACTACTGCTGCTGACAGTAGCATTTCCACTGATGAGGTTAGACATAATTATGTCGCACACTTTGAATATTTAGGTTCACTGGGTGTCGCTTTTAATAGGAAACCCATCTCAAAGCTACAGAGTGTCACCTGCCGCTTGACACAGGTGAACATGCCCTGCCATAACCCTAGCCACACAGGCCGGCCAGTACTCAATTTACCTTCGCCGGAAGGATGGAAGGCTGAGTTGACCTTGGTGTTGTTTGTAACTGAGATGGTTCACCTGTTCGCAGACACTACTAGGTCACCACACATATCAGTAGGGCCCACAGTTTTCCGCAGAAAATTTTGCCAAATTCCGCGGTCCAGTTGGGAAAATTTTGCAGCTCACTTCAGAAAAATTATAGAAATTCTGCAGCTTTTCGCGGCCGTCCGTTTGTCCTGTTCAGAAACTTTAGTTATTGAAGACCGGCATTGTGCTGAGTTATGCCAACAACATCTAAAAAATATCAATCTTTTTTTTACAAGTGCAATATGTCAAGCTGCATTGTGTTTATTTATGACTGTGCCGTAATGCGATAGGTCCCTAGTTATTACTACTTTTTGCTAGAGCCCACAGTAAGTGTTTTAGGCAGTTTAGTTTGATTTTTTCGGCGATATGTTTAATGTGTAACTACATCATCGAGCCAAAAATCGTACTTTCACTGGTCATTTTTCAGCTTTTTGGGAATTCCGTGAAATTCCGTGGCAGTATCAAAATTCCGCGGAAAAAGACAAATTTTGCGGCTTGGCTTGAAATTCCGTGGCCCACGGAAAACTGTGGGCTCTACATATCAGGCAGCTCTGCTAATAGGCTGCAGTGTGAGTTTTGCCAGTTCGTGCAGCCGTCCGTCTGTTTGTCTGTCTGTCACGTCACTGGCTCGTAACTTGAAAGTGCTTGCTTTTATTTAAAATTTTGGTTTCTAGGTCTTGTTTTCAAATAGGTTATAGACAGCAGGTACTGTTTTTTAAAATATTGTATGTATTGTTCATATTTGTATCAACTCTAACTGGATTGTTTTAATTGACTTAAATTTTGCACGTGTTCTGCCAGTTTTTCACATGTAGTTGAAACTTGCTACTTACAGTTTTCGGTTGGATTTTTGTCAATTTACTCACAGGTTGAAACCATAACTAAAAAGCTCAATACCTTTCTCAAATTACAGCTTTGATTGATTAATTTATTCGTGTTGTCACTGTGACTGTGATAGACAATCAAAGAAGCGAAATCATCGACTGATTCATCAGTTTCAACGAGCGCTGAACCGACGTCAGTCACTCAATCTTCGGTCACTTCAGCTGCATCTAAGCTTGCTGTCATTGGACGACAGGTATGCTGCTCTGTTGTGTTAATTAGATGGATTCGGAGAGCACAAGCCTCTGCGGCGATGTTTGTTTTATTTCTCACTGTTGAACTGTAATTCAGTGTCAAACCAGGCTCATCATAAAAGCAGTTGGCATCATCCGGCGAATTATACTTTTCACATTTATTTCAACCATCTGCTGTGAGCGGATGCTAGCAGAAGATTGTGATATGTAGCTATATACATACCGGTAAGTGATAAAAACACAAAAGTCAAGATCTAACATTTAGTCACAGTGCACTACGTTCTCAACATCGAAACAGAGATCTTTACTTGACAACCGTTCAGACTATTCATAATTAATGTTGGTTCGTCCCATATGCATTGACCTGCAAATTGGCTATTTGTATTCGAATCAAATATGAATCAGATTGGGCATTGCAATTTGAATTTGAATTTGAATGCGAATCACAAATTCAAATTGACTCTCAAGTCAAATTGGCTAGAGATGTGCGGAATTACAGATTCCTCATTCCAATTCTCAAACTGTCGAGTATATACTGTACCACAAAGGACCATTAATGGTTCGAATCATTTGACTACGATGAGCAAAGGGCAGGCAGTGCTGCTTCAAAATTTTTCAGATTGGCCCATCACATTTAAATGGAATTGGAATGGCTGATTTGAGTTCGAATCGAATTCTGTAGCTTCGCAGGTCCCTACTCGTACGAACTGAAAAGCTGTTGTATGGTTTTGATTTTTCTTTACAAAGTGTGTGTTAGGAAGGTTATCTCTCGTGAGCTTGTGGTAATGTGTTTATGTGGTTCAGGCTGCAGCAGCAAGCGAGTCTTCGGTCGATGCGGCTGAACCACCGACCGTCAGTCAGAACAGTGACGTCACGCCGCCACGGACAACACAGTGGCGGGCAAACCTACGCAAGACCAATAGCAGCAGCAGCAGCAGCATTAACAGCTCTGATGATAAACCAGTTCAGACTGCATCTGCCCCGATCAAACCCGTCGACACTTCGGTATGTCTACATTTACACGGTTTTAAACTAGAGATGTCGATTTAATGTGTTAATGCGTTGAAGAATTAACGTGCATTGAAAAAATTAACGCACGTTAAAAAAATTAATATACGTATACTTACCGAATTCTGTGAAGCAGGAGTTCCAATATTCCATTGAACTGCGTTTTTGTGATGATTGAATAATATTCGAGTACTTAAAAATTGTTTTGTTGCCATTTCGTCATTACTGTCACGGTCCTGTGACACAGCCACGAGTTCATCGGTCGTCATTCCAGTCAGCCTCTCGATGTAGTCTACTACAACTTCAGCAATATAATGATGCGATAATTAATGCATTAACGCATGCGTTAAAAAAATTAACGTCTTGATAGCACTATTTTGAACAAACTGCGTTTGTGTAGTTTTTTTGCAATAAGCATCAGTAACGTAACTGTTTAGTTTAGTTAGTTTAGTTACTATATGAGTGCATCCAGTTAGCTAAGCCCTGCAGGCTTGGCTGAGTGAATGCACTCATATAGTAACTAAACTAAGTGAATGCAGTCATAGTTGAATATGTATTGTTTGTCTGCAAGTCAGCGAAACTTAACATGTCTGATTATTAACACAGTCACTGACAGCCAGGCTCGTTAAGAGCCACTGCGGGGCTCGGGGAAACGTTTTTGTGGGGCCTCTTTGCGGAGAAAATTTTAAAAAAATTTTTTCAAAATGGTGCATTCTGGTGTACATTATATTTCTGAGCGATGGCAGGGCTCCTCAAATGTCGCCGGGCCTGAGGTAGCTTACCCCCCTACCCCACCCTCTCAATGGGCCTGCTGACAGTTTCTGTGATATAAGTCATTTCTGCTACTGCTGATGATATATATATATATATATACACTGTGTCTCAAAAAAAACCGGACCCCTATTACGTTTTGAAATAACTCCAACAAACTGTGCCTAATAATAATAATGATTAGCTGAGAAAATCGTCAA